>Ga0213826_1000039_pt1 | contig 261662 bp, 268 predicted proteins | sample MC6MC0899MG_FD_180668 | JGI IMG/M metagenome (GOLD analysis project Ga0213826, IMG submission 180668) | Enriched soil aggregate microbial communities from Iowa State University, Ames, United States - MC6-MC0899-MG | ecosystem: Environmental > Terrestrial > Soil > Unclassified | place: USA... | reverse complement strand
AATACATTTACTATTACAATAACGTAAGAATAAAATCGAACTTAAATAAACTGAGTCCGATACAATATCGAACTCATTTTTATAATAATTAATTTTTAATCTGTCCAAACTTTTGGGTGCAGTCCATTACTCCATCCTTTTTTTGTTTTATAAGATTACTACAATATCTTCTAAATCGCTTTTGTTTTTAGTAAAATCTGCAATCCATTCTTTTAATTTGTCAATTTCAAACGGAAGCAGAAATTCAATTGCTTTGGTAATCTCTTTTAGAAATAAATCCTTACTGAAACTTACTTTTTCTAAAATTTTTATGGTATGATTTAATCGTTCTGTCATAATCTGTAATTTTATATAAATATAAATCAAAAGCAGTTAGATTTATAAAAATTTTAGATTTTTTTAACAGCAATAATCATCTCCCGTTTTCCAGGTGGTCCCGCGGTTTTATGAACTTTAAAACCTATTTCTTTCAATCTGCGGTTTATTAATCCTTTACAGGCGTAGGTTACAAAAATTCCATCTGAATTTAAAAAATCATAGGCTTTCTGTAAAATTTCTACCGACCATAATTCGCTTTGATAATCAAATCCAAAAACATCAAAATAAACAACGTCGAATTTATTAGTTGTATTGAAATCTTCAATCTTACAGAAATGTTTCAATAGACTGAAATTTTCGGTTACCGATTCATTTGTATCAGTTGGAATTTCATGCAATTTCTGGAGCGATACCGGTGTTTTTACAAAATCATTATAATTCAATAAATTAAATTCATTTGCAGTAAGCGGATAAGCTTCAATACTTTCGTAAACAATTTTTTTATTGTTGTTAACAGCAAATTCTAACGTAAGCAAGGCGTTTAAACCGGTGCCAAAACCATATTCTAAAACATTTATGGTTTCTTTATCGATCAATTCAACGCCGTATTTAATGTAAACGTGTGCCGATTCCTGAATTGCTCCGTGTATGGAATGAAAGGTTTCACCCATATCCTTAACAAACAAAGAATGCGAACCGTCTTCGGTAACTATAATTTCACGATCCATTTACGGAATGATCAGTTTTTTAATTCTTGGAATAGGTCCGCCACATTTTTTTGAGTGACATTCTAAACACTGATTCACCATTTTATTGAAATTGTCTTTTGCCTGAACAGGATCTGTGTAAATTGCCTTTTGAGCTTCGATAAACTTAATTGCCTGATCGTTAAAAAACGGATCTCGATCCGAAGCTTCTGTCAAAACCGCTGTATGCAGTTTATCAAAAGCCACAGGGTAAGTGCCTAAATCCTGATTCGTTGTTATGCGTTCTTTAAGCTGCGTATTGTAAGCGTACATTTGTTCCATTAAAGCCGCCATTTCAGACATTTCGTACATTTGAAATTTCGACGATGCACTCACACTATCTTTAGGTGTTACAGCTTCAATTTTTTCGGATTTTTCTTGACAACCGGTAGCAAAAGCAAGAGTTAAGACAATTAACAGTAATTTTTTCATTATTTGGCTGCTGCAATTAAAACACCGTCTGCCATGAAACGATAGTTTTTAGACGGTTGTGTAATCTGATCGATTTCAGCCTGAGTTTTACCTGCATCTTTAGCTTCGTGCTTTAATTGATCTACCGATGTTTCTTCGATAAAAGCTTTACCCGAAACAATTGCAGTATGGTTTTCTGCACCTTCTTTAGGCACAAAGAATGCATAATCTTTAAATTTTATAAAAGCTTCTTTTTCATTGGCTAAATTTAAAGTCATCCAACAACCTTTTTTCTTGCAGGTAGCTTTAATTTCCGATGCAAACTTAACATCTAAAGTATCCGTTGGTTTCATGCTTTCGTATTTAGCCAACATTTCCTCTTTAGTAATTGCGTTGTCTTTAGTAATGCTGTCACCAAAAACCTGATAGTTCATTGCGGTTTCAGCCGTATTTTCAACTTTATCTGTAGTTACAGTTTCTTTTTTATTGCAGGCAATCATTAAAGATGCTGCTGCGAAAACAAATACTATTTTTTTCATGTTTCAAAAAATTTTTACAAATATAAAAATAGTAAACTAAAAACAGGCTAATTAACTTTATTTCAGCTAATTTATCAAACCTTAATAAAATTAGTATATTTATAGTAATAATAGCGTTTTGTTATAAATTACATAATATAAACTGTTTGTAACGAATTTTTTTTTCTAAATTTGTAAAGTTCAAAACAACATAACAAATTTTAAAGAGTAAAAGTAAAAATGGATTCAAACATTTTAAACAACTTAAAACTAACTAAAGTAGCTGCTTCAAAAATCGATACGTTTGATTTTGAAAATGTGAAATTTGGAGAGAAATTTACAGACCACATGTTAGTTTGTGAGTATAAAAACGGTGAATGGGGTACTTTGGAAATTAAACCTTATGCACCCATTACGTTAGATCCTTCGGCAAGAGTTTTTCATTACGGACAGGCTATTTTTGAAGGAATGAAAGCTTACAAAGAAGAGAACAACGATATTTGGATGTTTAGACCGGATCAGAATTTTGAGCGTTTTAATAAATCGGCGATTCGTTTGGCAATGCCTGCGATTGATGAAACCCGTTTTATTGGCGGATTGAAAGAATTGATCAAAGTTGAAAAAGAGTGGGTGCGTAAAGGTTTAGGAAATTCTTTATATATCCGTCCGTTTATGATTGCTACCGAAAGTGGCGTTATTGCAAGCCCATCGAACGAATTTTTATTCTGTATTCTTTTATCGCCTGCAAAATCTTATTATGCGGGTAAAATTAAAGTTCAAATTGCCGATTATTATAGTCGTGCTGCAAATGGCGGTATTGGTGCTGCAAAAGCTGCCGGTAATTATTCAGCGCAGTTTTATCCTACAAAATTAGCTCAAGAGGCTGGATTTAATCAGGTAATCTGGACAGATTCTAACCATACGCATTTAGAAGAAGCAGGTACAATGAACGTTTTCTTTAGAATTAACGATACTTTGTTCACTGCACCAACATCTGACCGTATTTTAGACGGTGTTACCCGTAAAAGTTTAATTCAATTAGGTGAATCTTTGGGTTACGATATTAAAATTGAACCTGTACAGGTTGATACTATATTAAACGCTGCTAAAAATGGTACGTTGAAAGAAATTTTCGGTGCAGGAACAGCGGCTGTTGTAAACCAGATAGAAGGTTTTTCTTACAAAGACAATTACTATCAGTTACCAGAAATGGCAGATGAAGAATCGTATGCCTTACAGCTTAAAAACGCATTGACAAAACTGCAGAACAAATTAGCAGACGATCCGTTTAACTGGACTGTTAAAATATAATGAAGAAGCTTGCGTTTGCAAGCTTTTTTTATGCACCTAAATTAGTTATATTTGTATAAAAAAGTATGTTTTCAAAAGGTCAGATTATTTTTGCACTTTTATTTGTAATAGTTTTTGTAATAATAATGATTATTATGTACCGAAAAGATTTAAAAATGCATAAAGTTTATTACAAAGGCAGTTTGTGGGTTTTACTTACTTTTTTACTGTTTATAGCATTACTTTTTGTAATTAAAGTCACCTTAAAAGATTAAAATTCTATGAAAATTTTAAAGTACATCTTCATTATTGCAGCGCTTGCAGTAGTTTTTTTAACCGTTTATATTGCAACCGGTAAAAGTAATTACGAAATTAATGTAAGCAAGAAAACAGAATTGTCTAACCAGCGATTGTTTAGATATGTGAATAATTTACAGAATTTTGGCGATTGGAATCCGTGGAATAATGATGCGGCTGCTTTTAAATTAGATTCTATTTATAAAGGAAAAGATGCAAAAGTATCTTGGAATGGAAATGAAGCTTTTATAAAAAAATCAATTCCTAACGATACTATTTTCCTAAAATTAAATGTTTCGGGTAACGATTATGATACCAAGATGTATTTTGATGAAGTTGATGGAAAAACTACTGTAAATTGGCATGTTAAAGGAAATTTATCTTTTAGCGAAAAATTCAAGCTGTTTTTTCAAGGAACTCCAGACAGTATGATTGCACCAATTTTTGAAGAAGGTTTGATAAAAATTAATAAAAACATTACAGAAAGCCTTAAAAAATTCTCAATTAAAAACGAAGGAATCGTAATGATACCTGAAATGTTTTACATTAAACAAATTGTAGAATCTGATATTGAAGGCTTGGGCGACAAGATTTTCCAAAGTATGGAACATATGAATAATTTCGCCAAAAACTTTGAGTTGGAACCTTACGGATCTCCGTTTACAGTGTTCGAAAATATTAATGTACTTTCAGGTAATGTACGTTATTCGGTTTGTTTACCAATTAAAAACTTTTTCAGTACGGCAGAAGGCAGTGATATTGTTTGCGAAAAACTACCTGCATTCCACGGCTACAAAACGGTTTTAACTGGTGATTATATCCATAGCGATAAAGCTTGGACAGAAGTTAAAAAAGAAATTGCTACAAAGAATTTAACGCAACGTGCCGATTTAAAACCAATTTCTATTTATAAAACATCTATTCTAACCACTCAAAAAACAAGTGAATGGATCACCGAATTTATTATTCCGGTAAATGAAACAGTAATACCAATTATTGATACACCTGTAAAGGATACTTTGTCTGTTACTAGATAAAAATTAAAGCTGCCAATTGGCAGCTTTTTTATTGTTGTAAGTTGATTAATATCAGCCTTTTATTTAATTTTTATATCCATGAAAGTATTGATACTAATGTTTTGAAATAAGTTAAGGACGACGCAATGTAGTGACATATTATTTTATTTAAGCAATAAACTCCAACTTTAAAGTTGGAGTTTATGCTTTTTATTAAATCGTAAACGAACCGTTTGTTCTAATTTGTGTTGTACGGCTAAGAAAACAAATTGTTTTTAATTATTTTTTAAAAAATCTTGAATTTGAGTAATCAATTCGTTTAAACTTTCGTCTTTAGGATTAACTGCTTGTGCTTTTTTATAATAATCTAATGTAGTAGTATAAACCAATTTTTTTTCTTGCATTAAATCGTTACGCTTTTTGTTTGATGTTGTTGTATTTGGTAACGAATTTATCTTGTTGGTTATGTCGGCATCTTTCTGTAGCTCTAAATTTCCTAAGGCTTTTAAAGCATCAAAATTATTTTTATTCAACAATAAAATCTTGTTTAAATAATCTGTTGCCTGTTCGTTTTGATTATTTTTCATGTTAATAATCGCCAAATTATACAGCAATACTTCGTTCTGTGGAAAACGTTCAACACCTTTTTTAGCATACTCTTCGTATCTGTCTAAACGATTGGTGTTGTAATATAAAAACAAAACATTCAATAAATTGTTCACATTGTCTTTATCCAAATCGTAAGCCGTTAAAGCATAATTTTCGGCTTCGGAATAATTTTCTTTATTCAGTAAAATATGCGTTAAGTTATTGTAGATGCTTGTTTTGGCACTTTTATTAAAGATGGTTTCAGGCTGCGTGTGCGATCCGTTTTTAACTGCCAAATCACGTGCTTTTCTATCGAAACCAAACGATTCTACTTTTCCAGTTGCTTGTGAAGTTGCCACATAAGTTTGCGATTTTCCGTCGTATTTCAACTTAATCAAATCTTTAAACTTACTTTCTGCAAAATCGTAATCTTTTGCATTCACGGCGTCGTTTGCTGCGTGATACAGATAAACAGTATCAAGATTACTTAAATTATATGCCTGTTCAAACAAGCGGCTCGATTTTTTGTAATCTTTATTACGATTGGTATCAATGGCATCATCAACCAATTCGGCTAAAAGTGTATTTTTAAGTTCGGTAACTTCGGTAGTATATTTTTTACTTTTTGTATCGTTTTCAAACTTAATAAAATGATTGATCGATTCAATAGCTTTTGATCGATTTTCATTAAAATCAACTCCGCTGTTTGCCAGATTGATAAAATTCTTGGTTCTAAAGAAATAATAGGCTGCCTTTTGATCATCGGTTGCCTGTGGAAGCATTTTTTCAACTGTTGACAACAATTCCGTAGTTTCTGTTGTGTTGTTTCTTTTTACCAGTTTTTCTAATTCTTTCAACTCATTTTTTTGAGCAAAAGAAGAAGAGCATGTTATTAAAAACATGCTCATCATCATTAAATTATTCTTCATTTGTATCTTCTTCGTCTTCTAAATCAATATCGTCATCTTCTTCGTCAATTTCGTCAACAACGTCTTCTAAAACATCGTTTTCATCAACTGCTAAAAGATCTTTTTTCAATTCTTCATCCATTTCAATTTCTTCGTCTTCATCACGCATAACCTTTGCAACTGCTGCAATAGAATCGCTTCCTTTGATGTTGATTAAACGAACACCTTGCGTATTTCGACCCATTACACGCAGATCCGAAACACGTAAACGAATGGTTAATCCTGATTTGTTGATGATCATTAAATCATCGTTATCTGTAACCGAATTGATCGAAATTAAAGCTCCGGTTTTATCGGTAATGTTCATTGCCTTAACACCTTTACCACCGCGGTTTGTTTCGCGATAAGCCTCTAAAGAAGAACGTTTACCGTAACCGTTTTCTGAAACTACTAAAATTTCTGATTCAAGATCTGATACTGTTACCAAACCAATTACTTCATCTTTTTCATCGGCTAATTTAATACCGCGAACTCCAGATGCTGTTCTACCCATTGGGCGGGTTTTAGATTCATCGAAACGAACCATTTTACCGTTTTTGGCAGCAATAAGTACTTTAGAATTTCCGTCGGTTAATTTTGCTTCTAACAATTCGTCACCATCTTTAATAGTAATAGCGTTGATACCGTTTTGGCGTGGACGTGAATATTGTTCTAACGACGTTTTCTTAACCTGACCTAGTTTTGTACACATTACAATGTAGTTATTGCTTGTGTATTCAGGGTCACGTAAATCTTGTGTACAGATAAATGCTTTTACTTTATCATCATTTTCAATGTTGATTAAGTTTTGTATTGCACGACCTTTTGCCTGTTTGCTTCCTTCGGGAATTTCGTAAACGCGTAACCAGAAACATTTTCCTTTTTGCGTCAAGAACAACATATACTGGTGGTTTGTTGCCACATACATGTGTTCCAAGAAATCCTGATCGCGGGTTCCAGCTGATTTTTGACCAACACCACCACGATTTTGCGTTTTGTATTCGCTTAATGGTGTACGTTTAATATAACCTGCATGCGAAATTGTAATTACAACCTGCTCATCGGCAATTAAATCTTCAATATTCATTTCGCCACCTGCATATTCGATATGAGATCTGCGGGCATCACCATATTTATCGCGAATTTCGTTTAATTCCTCCTTAATAAGATCCATTCGCATTTCTTTGCTTGACAATAATTCTTGTAAGTGAGTAATTAACTTCATGATTTCATCAAACTCTGCGCGTAATTTTTCCTGCTCAAGACCTGTTAACTGGCGTAAACGCATTTCAACAATGGCACGAGCTTGAATTTCCGATAAAGAAAAACGTTCGATTAATCGTTCGCGAGCCTGATCTGCATTTTTAGAGCTACGGATGATTTGGATTACTTCATCGATATTATCCGAAGCAATAATCAATCCTTCTAAAATATGTGCACGTTCTTGTGCTTTTCTTAATTCGTATTCGGCACGACGTGTTACTACTTCATGACGGTGTTCTACGAAATAATGAATTAATTCTTTTAAATTTAATAATTGCGGACGACCGTTTACCAACGCAATATTGTTGATACTGAACGACGACTGCAACTGCGTAAACTTGTACAACATGTTTAACACAATGTTTGGTACAGCTTCACGTTTTAACACGTAAACGATACGCATACCTTTACGGTCTGATTCGTCACGGATTGTTGATATTCCTTCTATTTTTTTGTCGTTAACAAGTTCAGCCGTTTTTTTGATCATTTCGGCTTTGTTAACCTGGTAAGGAATTTCTGAAACAATGATACATTCTTTACCATCGATCTCTTCGAAATTTGCCTTTGCACGCATAACTACACGTCCACGACCTGTTTTGTAAGCTTCTTTTACACCTTCGTAACCATAAATGATTCCGCCTGTTGGAAAATCGGGTGCTTTAATATGCTGTAACAATTCATCAATCTCGATCTCGTTGTTTTCAATATATGCCAGCGTACCGTTAATAACTTCGGTTAGGTTGTGTGGCGCCATATTAGTAGCCATACCAACTGCGATACCCGACGCTCCGTTAATTAATAAGGTAGGAATTTTTGTAGGCATTACTTTAGGTTCTTCTAAAGTATCATCGAAGTTCAACTGAAAGTCAACCGTTTCTTTATCGATATCAGCCAAAATTTCTTCAGAAATCTTTTTCATTCTAGCCTCGGTATAACGCATAGCCGCAGGGCTGTCACCATCTACCGAACCAAAATTTCCTTGTCCGTCTACCAATAAATAACGTAAGCTCCATTCTTGTGCCATACGTACCATCGCATCGTAAACAGATGAATCGCCGTGTGGGTGGTATTTACCTAAAACTTCACCAACAATACGGGCAGATTTTTTATGTGCTTTACTTGCTGTAACACCTAGTTCATACATTCCGAATAATACGCGGCGGTGAACCGGTTTTAATCCATCACGAACATCTGGTAATGCTCTTGAAACAATAACGGACATTGAATAATCAATGTAAGCCGATTTCATTTCATCCTCGATGTTAATAGGAATTAATTTTTCCCCTTCAGAGATCATATTTTATACTTTTTTATTTCTAATTTTAACGTGCTAATATACTGTTTTTTTATGGTTTAAACTAATCAAAGTAGTGAAATGAGTAGGTTAGTTTTGCTAGTGATTGAAAGTTAGTTGTTTATGTGTTTTTTAAGATTTACTTTTTATTGATACAAAACATCTATAAATTATAATATTTGTATAATAATATGCTTAATTTTGTACAATTTTAAACAACACAACAGTTCATACAATGAATATCGTTATAAAAAATGCTACAATTGTAGATTCTTCAAGTGAATTTAATCAGAAAAAAGTCGATATAAAAATCGAAAATGGTGTGATTGCTGAAATTGCATCAGAAATTAACTCCACAGATTTCGAAATTCTTTCTTTAGAAAACTTACATGTTTCAAGCGGATGGATGGATTCATCGGTTTCGTTTGGCGAGCCTGGTTTTGAAGATCGTGAAACAATTGCTAACGGCTTAACAGTTGCAGCAAAAAGTGGGTTTACGCATATAGCATACCAGCCAAATACTTCGCCGGTTATAGACAATCAGTCAATAGTTAGTTTTGTAAAAACAAAAGCGGCAAATTTTGCTACAACTTTACACCCGATTGGAGCTTTTACCAAAAACGAAGAAGGTGCCGATTTAGCTGAAATGTACGATATGCAGAATGCCGGAGCCATTGCTTTTGGCGACTATAAAAAAAGTACAACTAACGCTAATTTGTTGAAAATTGGTTTACAATACACGCAAGATTTTAACGCAACGGTGATAGCTTTCTGTAACGATTCTTTAATTAAAGGTAAAGGTGTTGTGCACGAAGGGATTACATCTACACAATTAGGTTTAAAGGGAATTCCGCCATTGGCAGAAGAAATTGTTTTATCAAGAAATTTATTTTTGTTAGAATACACGGGCGGTAAAATGCACGTACCAACAATTTCTACAGCTAAATCTGTTGAAATGATTAAAGAAGCCAAAGCAAAAGGCTTGAATGTTACTTGTAGTGTAGCGGTTCATAATTTGGTTTTGACTGATGCAGTTTTAACCGATTTTGATACGCGTTTTAAAGTTAATCCGCCAATTCGTGATGCTGCACATCAAAAAGCTTTGATTAATGGAGTTTTAGATGGAACGATAGATGTGATTACATCTGATCATTGTGCGATGGATATCGAACACAAAAAAATGGAGTTTGATATGGCGAAAGACGGAACCATTGGTTTGGAATCGGCTTTTGGTGCGTTGTTGGAAATTCTTCCTTTAGATGTTGTTGTTGAAAAACTTCAGGCAGCAAAATCAATTTTCTTGAATGATTCAAACAGAATTAAAGTAGGATCAAAAGCAGATTTAACGTTGTTCGATCCTTCAAAAGAATGGACATTCACCAAAAATGATATTCTGTCGAAAGCTAAAAACTCGGCATTTTTAAACCATAAAATGAAAGGTTTTGTTTACGGAATTTACAATAATGATAAATTAATTATTAAGTAATGGAAGCAAACAATATTTCAAAAGACGGCAAACTGGCTGCCATAATTGCGCACTTTTTTGTTTTGGGTCCTATAATAGCATTTTTCATAAATCAAGAAGAAAAAGATTCTTTCGGCAAATTCTATATAACACAAAACGTAGGTTTAACTTGTGTATTTTTATTATTGGGAAGTTTAGTTGGGGCAATTCCAAATCCTTACGCAGCCTACGGTTTTTATGCTTTTATCTTTATACTATGGATTTACAGCTTTTCAGGAGCAGTTTCTAACGAATACAAACTAATTCCTTTTATTGGCGGTTTTATTCAGAAAATATTTACAAAGAAAAATTAATTATGCAGACAGGAATTTTTAATTATTTAATAAAAGAGCCAAAGGTTGTTAAAGAACTAAATCCACTGATTATTTTAATTCACGGTTATGGTAGCAACGAAGAAGATTTGTTTTCGTTTGCACCAGAATTGCCAGACAATTATTATGTGGTTTCGGTTCAGGCTCCTTATCAAGTTCCGCCTTACGGATTTGCTTGGTATGCGATTACTTTTGATGCCGATATGAATAAATTCAGCGACAACGACCAAGCAATTGAATCTCGCGATCTATTGGTTAAATTTATTGATGAATTGGCAGCAAAATATCCTATTGATACTACAAATGTAAACTTGGTTGGTTTTAGTCAGGGTGCTATTTTAAGTTATGCCATTGCGGTTACTTATCCTGAAAAAATTAATAGAGTTGCTGCTTTAAGCGGTTATTTTAACCCGCAAATAATGACAAAAAAAACCGATATTTCTGCATACAATCATTTAAAGATTTTTGGATCGCACGGAACGGTAGATCAAGTAATTCCTGTAGAATGGGCACGAAAATCAGTTGCGTTTTTAGAGCCTTTGCAGATTTCTTTTGAATATAAAGAATATCCGGTGGGTCATGGTGTAGCACCACAAAACTTTTACGATTTAAAAGCGTTTATAGAAAAATAAAAAGTTTCCAAATTTGGAAACTTTTTTAATATATAACGGTATCTAAAACAGTAAATTCGGTTGTTTTATCCGGACTGTAATCGTATTTAATGATTAATTCTCCTACAACACCTTCGCCAAAGAAATCGATAATCAGCCATTTGTGATTTATAACCGACATTTTGTTTACTTTGGTTGGTTTTCCTGTAGAATCAATCGGTAATAACGGGTTGCCGTTTTCTTGTTGATTCAATACACTAAAATCTTGAACTACTTTTGCCATAACAGTTTCTACTTCTTGCGGAGCGAACTGTTTTTGTGCATTTTCGTTTTTATCAATAGAAAAATAAGCAGCTTCGTCATATAATTTCTTATACATTTCCAAAGAATCTTTTACCATTACCGTGTTAAGAGCATCTGTTTTATCTTTCTCTTTAGTACACGAAAAAGTAAGAAATCCTACTACTAAAATACCTAATATGTTTCGTTTCATATTCTTAAGATTGATTGGTTACTATTCTTTTCTCGATTACTTTTAATGAATCTTGTGAACGTTTCAGCCTTTTTTCTAAACTTTCAATATGTTGGTCTTTTGCCTTCAATATTTTTGAATCATTTACAATTAAAAAGATATTAATTATAAGAGAAAATATAAACAAATATAAATAAATGCGTTTCATTAAATATCTAAAATTAGTTGATCGTAAGCTAAAAAAACATTTTCGGGTAAAATCTTTTCAATTTCATCATGAAAACCCAATTGAAACCCAATATGCGTTAAATAGGCTTTTTTAGGTTTTATTTTACTGATATGTTCTAAAGCTTCGGTTAAATTATTATGTGTAGGATGTTCCTGTATGCGCAAGGCATTAATTACCAAAACATCTAAATCTTTTAACTGTTTGTAAGTAGCTTCATCAAGCGTTTTAACATCGGTTAAATAGGCGAAATTTTCAAAGCGATAGCCTAAAATTGGCAAGGAACCATGATTTACCAACAAAGGTTTTATTACTTTATTGTTAACAGAAAAATCTTTGTAAGCTTCAATTTCATGAATTTCGATCGATGGCGCTCCCGGATATCTGTTTGTGGTTTCAAAAATATAATCGAATCTTCGAATCAAACTTTCAACAACACGCTTTTGCGCATAAACGGGCATAGCTTTACTTTCCATAAAACAATAGGGGCGAATATCGTCTAGACCGGCAGTGTGATCGGCATGTTCGTGGGTAAATAAAATTGCATCTAAAGTGTCGTTATCAATTCGTAACATTTGTTGTCTGAAATCCGGACCGCAATCAATTAAAATTTTTGTATTGTTCCAATCGATTAAAATTGATGATCGCAAACGTTTATCTTTTAGATTGGTACTTAAGCAAACAGGGTGTTTAATTCCTATAACCGGAATGCCCTGCGATGTACCTGTACCTAAAAAATGTATTTTCACTTAAGATTCTTTTTTACAAAAATAGCACATTAAAAATGAATTTAGTAATTTTATAGTCAAACAATAATAGAAATATGAGCAATATTTTTGCAGACGATTTAATCTTACAGGGCGATAGGATAACCGACCAAAAACAAGCCTTATCTGACAAAACTTTAAAAATTAATTTAAACAAAAATATTTACGGATCTTTCTCTGAAATTGGTGCCGGGCAAGAAACTGCTCGTCATTTTTTTAGAGCTGGTGCGGCTTCAAGAACCATTGCAAAAGCAATGTCGGCATACGACAAACAATTTAGCGATGCAATTTATACAACAGAACCAGACGGACGTTATGTTACAGAAAACCGTTTGTATAAAATGTTGGATCATGAAGTACAGTTGCTGGAAGAACGTTTGGATCATACCGAAAACCCTAACAGAATTTACTTTAGTTATGCAAATACGGTTGCTACAATTGATTTTGCAAAGAAATTTAAAGGGCACGGTTGGGTTGGTATCCGTTTTCAGAACGAACCTCAAGGCGAATTTAACGAAATCATTATCCACATTCAGTTTAAGGAAAATGATGTTTTGTTGCAACAACGTACTTTGGGGACGCTTGGAGTGAATTTAATTTACGGAGCTTTTTACCAATATCATGATCCTAAAAAACTGATTTACAATTTATACGATCATTTAGATAAAGATCAGTTAGAAATTGATACCATTAATTTTTCAGGTCCGGCATTTAAAAATGTAGACAATCGTTTAATGAGTTTGTTTTTGGTGAAGAACGGAATGGCAGATGCGGTTATGTTTGGACCAAACGGACAAAATATTCTGCCTGCAAACACTTTGTTCAGAAAAAACGTGTTGTTGTTACGCGGTAGTTTTCGTCCGGTGACTATTGTGAACATTAATATGTATCAAAAATCACTGAACCAGTTTTTAAGTAAAAATCAGTTATCTATTGATAAAACGGCGGTTATTTTTGAAATTACTTTGAACAACCTTTTAGCTTTGGGCGAAGTTGATGAGCAGGATTTCCTTGATCGTGCAGAATTACTTTGTGCTTTGGGACATACAGTTATGATATCGAACTTTAAAGAATATTTTAAGGCGGTAGATTATATTTGGAATTATTCACAGGAAAAAATTGCGCTGACCATTGGAATTCCAAGTTTAATTGAAATTTTTGATGCAAAACATTACACCAATTTACCAGGTGGTTTGTTTGAAGGTTTGGGCAGATTATTTAAACACGGATTGGAAATTTATGCGTATCCGTTTTTAAACGAAAAAGAAGAAGTCATTACGGCAGAAAATATAGAATTACACGACGAAACTTTGAAACCGATTTACAATTATTTCAAGCAACGTGATCAGATTATTGATATTGAAAATTTCGAACTTAAAAATTTAAAGATATTTTCACATAAAGTACTTAAAAAAATACAGGAAAACGATGACAGTTGGGAAAGCGACGTACCGGAAACGGTTGCAACGCTTCTTAAAGAAAATCAATTATTCAGAAAAAAAGAGAGTTTGTAAAAACTCTCTTTTTGTTTATTTATTAATCTCTTTAAGCATTTGTTCTTCTTTAAAAGTCAACGGTACTACATTGAATTTTTCCCAATATTTTGTTTTGTAGTTTTTGCCTAAAGGTGTTAGGTTTCTACGCGTGTAAAATTTTTCTTGATTTGGGATAGTTGTATTATCTTCAATAGAATCTATTAAAAGCTCCATAACACCACCCACTTTCGTAAATTGATCTGCAACTTGCGAAACTCCAAAAATTCGATACGATGTATATGCTAATGTATAGTTGTTATTAAAAAGATTGAAAATTGTAGTTCTATTGTAAAAACTGCGCTTAAAACGGTGATTGTTTTGTTGAGTAAACTCATTATTAGTTATATATTTTTCCGACAAATTGGCTTTAATTTCTCTAATCAAATAATCGTGAGCTCCATAAATCATCGTTCCTGATAAGGTTGCTTTTTTAGCATTATCAATGGGATTAAAATTTAAAACATATAGTTCTGTACCATCTCCGGCGGTTTTAGCAGTGATGTATAAATCATATTCTTTATCCGAAATAATATTTTTTATCAACTGATAATTAAATTCATACAAAACATTATCTTTAAAATCGTCCCAATAATATTGAATATTAGAAAGTGAATCAAATTTTTTAGCTGTTTCATTACTGAATTTTACACTACGACTCTCTTTAACAATTACATTATTTTTATTGATAGATTGCAGATAATAATCAACTTCTGCATCTTCATATTTATACATTGTTTCGTTTATGTAAAGAAGTTCGCGGTAAAAAGTATTCAATTTTAAATTTTTTGCGAATTTTTCTTGTGATGTTTTAATCGCTTTTTCAATTTCCTCTTTTATCGATGTTTTTAAAATAACGATTTCCTCTAACGATTCGGTAGAAGACTGCATTTGCACATTAAACGATTTTGCGTTTTTTGCAGATAATTCCTGTGTAAAATAATCTAAATGTTTAATGATTAATTTTGAATCTTGTGCAGGCAGATTGAATTGAAATCGACCTTCGCTATTTGTAACTGTACTTTTTCCGGATACATTTCCAATAATCATTACATATTGAATAGGTTTGTTGGTTTCGGTGTCTTTAATAATTCCCTGAACCAATTGTTGTGCCTGAACCGAGATGCTTAAAAAGAGTAGGAGTGCTAGTAGAATGTTTTTCATAAAAGGATTTTAAGTGTTTGTTGCGAAAAGTAAGATTTTGTTACACAACTAACAAAAAAAGAGCCACATTTAGTGACTCTTTAACTTTTTATAAAAATAATTTGTTAAAAAACAAACATTGCACGTTCGCTCATCATTTCGTTAACTTCTTCGGCGATTTGCTCAATCATTTCTTCATTTGTATGATTCATTATAACACGATCAATTAAATCAACAATAGTTTCCATGTCGCTTTCAATTAAACCACGTGTTGTAATTGCTGCAGTTCCCACACGAATTCCCGATGTTACAAACGGAGATTTATCATCAAACGGAACCATGTTTTTATTAACAGTAATTTCGGCTTTAACCAAAGCATTTTCTGCTTCTTTACCAGAAATATTTTTATTGCGTAAATCAATCAGCATCATGTGGTTATCAGTTCCGCCAGAAATAATATTGTAACCGCGTTTTACAAATGCGCTTGCCATAGCCTGTGCGTTTTTTTGAACCTGTAATGCGTAATGCATAAATTCGTCTTGTAAAGCTTCGCCAAAAGCAACCGCTTTCGCTGCAATAATGTGCATTAACGGACCACCTTGATTTCCTGGGAAAACAGCAGAATCTAACAAAGCAGACATCATACGTGTTTCTCCTTTAGGCGTTTTTAAACCAAATGGATTTTCAAAATCTTTACCCATCATAATCATTCCACCACGAGGCCCACGCAAAGTTTTGTGCGTTGTTGTAGTAACGATATGACAGTGTGGAAGCGGATCATTCAATAAACCTTTTGCGATCAATCCTGCCGGATGAGATATGTCTGCCATTAACAAAGCGCCTACAGAATCTGCAATTTCACGGAAACGTTTAAAATCCATATCACGAGAGTAAGCCGATGCACCTGCAATAATTAATTGTGGTTTTTCGCGTTTTGCAACTTCCTCAATTTTATCATAATTAATCAATCCGGTAGCTTCATCAACACCATAAAAAACAGGGTTGTACAATTTGCCCGAAAAGTTAACCGGAGAACCATGCGTTAAATGCCCGCCGTGAGATAAATCGAAACCTAAAATTTTGTCGCCCGGTTTTAAAACCGCTGCATAAACCGCAGTATTAGCTTGCGAACCCGAGTGTGGCTGTACGTTAACGTATTCTGCATTAAACAAAGTTTTGGCTCTGTCTATAGCAATTTGTTCAACAATATCAACAACTTCACAGCCGCCGTAATATCTTTTTCCGGGATATCCTTCTGCGTATTTATTGGTTAAAACCGATCCTGCAGCTTCCATAACTGGGTCGCTCACAAAATTTTCCGAAGCAATTAATTCCAAACCATTAACTTGTCTTTCTTGCTCGTCTAATATTAAATCAAAGATTTGTTCGTCGCGTTGCATTTCTATTAATTCTTTAAATTGAACTCAAATTTATAAAAAATCATTGTTATATTCGCATAAGTAATCTAATTAGAACAAAAAATAATTAAAACTATGAATATACCTGCTAACAATCCTAGCTTAAAATCGTGGTTAGAAGTTGCTCCGGCAAGTGATTTCCCTATACAAAACATACCCTTTGGCGTTTTTTCTGTTGAAGAAGACGATTTAGTGATTGGAACCAGAATTGGCGATTATGCCATTAGTATTACCGCTTTAAACGATTTAGGCTTTTTTAAGGATATTGATTTTGACGACAATGTGTTGTACGATGAAACCTTGAACGCTTTTATTAGTGAAGGAAAAGAAGTTTGGAGAGCCATTCGTAACAGAATTTCTGAAATTTTTGAAGCAAACAATCCAAAATTGCGTGACGATGCAAAAGCACGTGAACTGACAATTTTTAATGTAAACGAAGTAAACGTAGAATTACCTGTTTTCATTGGCGATTATACCGATTTTTACTCAAGTCGTGAGCACGCAACCAATGTTGGTATGATGTTCCGCGATCCGGCAAATGCCTTATTACCCAACTGGTTACACTTACCTGTTGGTTATCACGGAAGAAGTTCAACTATTGTTCCATCAGGCGTTCCAGTTAACCGTCCGTTAGGACAATCGTTACCAAAAGGCGAAACACAACCTGTTTTTGGACCATCAAAACGCGTAGATTTTGAACTAGAAACAGCTTTTATTACTGCCGATGCTAATTTAATGGGTGATAGAGTTTCTGTTGACGATGCTGAAAACCACATATTTGGAATGGTGTTGTTGAACGATTGGTCTGCACGCGATATTCAGGCTTGGGAATATGTTCCGCTTGGACCATTTTTGGCGAAAAACTTCGGTTCGTCAATTTCGTGTTGGGTAGTTACAATGGATGCTTTAGAGCCTTTCCGCTGTGCAAGTCCATCTCAGGAAGATCCAAAACCGTTACCGTATTTACAGCAAAAAGGCGATCATTCTTTTGATATTAATTTAGAAGTGATTATTCAACCAGAAGATAAAGAAGGAAAAACAGTTTGTAAATCGAACTTTAAATATATGTACTGGACCATGGCACAGCAACTGGCACACCATACGGTGAATGGTTGTTTGGTTACTTCAGGTGATTTAATGGGATCTGGAACAATTTCAGGACCTACAAAGGATAGTTTTGGTTCGATGTTAGAATTATCTTGGGGCGGACAAAATCCAATTGAAATGCCCGATGGATCTACACGTACTTTTATAGAAGATTACGATACCGTAATTATGAAAGGTTACTGTGAAAAAGACGGTGTGCGTATTGGTTTTGGTGATGTTTCATCGCAATTACTACCTGCGGTTCCGTTACAGAATTAAAATATTGATAATTAATATGTTAAAAATCCATTCGTTTGAATGGATTTTTTTATTAAAAAAATCTAAATAATTTGTTAAATAAAATTTTGATTTCAACATAAATAAAATAAATTTGTGTTATTCTAGTGAAGTATTTTAGTGAATTAACGAAAGCTTCGCTTTATTAACAAAAAAAACATTTTATGAATTTCAAACTATTCTTATTAGGAACAATTTTTCTTACTTCTGCTATTTATTTCCCTGAATATAGAATCAATATTAGATAAATAATATTCTAACCTAAAATCATAATGAAAAAAACAATTATTTTAACAATTGCCTTATTAGGCGTTCAATTTTTATCACACGCACAACGAAACAATGGATATCTTGACTATAAAGTATTTTTGGGCTATACAAATGTAGGGGGAAAGTCTGGTGTTGAATATCAAAACGATTTTCGTAGAAGTGAATTGTTTTCTTGGGGTACACAATTTACACTTTTATTGAATGCGAATGAAAACAGCGATGCAGTAGGTTACGAAAAAACATTTAATTTTTTAGATAGTTGTGATGGAGGGGGATTTGTTCGCTTTCATTTCACAGAAGCACTAAATTTACGTGAAAATGTAGATCCCTATTTAGGAGCCGATTTTACAGTACGTTCATTAGGTGCACATGTTGGCTTAAAGTATAATTTTAGCGAAATAGTAGGTGTATATGCAATGTATAAGCAAAGTTTTTCTTCATCGTTTATGGGTGATACGAAACTTTCTGAAAAAGAAGGTGAATATACACCAAGTTATTTTGGAAAAAAAGCAGCATTATCTGTTGGTGTTACTTTTAGATTATTTAAGGATTAATAATTCAAGGAACATGTTAAAAAAACATTCTTTTGAATGGTTTTTTTTATTATATTTATTGATAAATATATACTTATGAAGAAAATAGGACTCTTATTGTTTTTCATTACTTTGATATCGTGTTCTAACGACGACTTTTTAAGAAGTGATTTTGAAAGGCAGCGTAATAATCTGATTGCTGAAACACCACCTGAAGGTTTGAAGTTAAAATTTAAAGATGGTTTTATTTTTACCAATTTTCACTATCATAAAAATGGTTTTGTAGATTCTACTTACACATCAGATATTATGCGAGGGTATGAAAATATAAGCGAAAAATTTATATATAATAAATTCAATAAAATTGTTGAACGAACAATTTATCATGAATATTCTTATAATCCTCAGTCTAACAAAATAATAAAAATAAAATATAAATACAACCTCAAAGACCAAATAGTTTCAGCGATCATTATTAATGAAGGTACTACAATTCAAAATACTATGTATTATAAATATAATCAAGATGGAAGTTTGTTAAACCCCAATAAAAAGGTTGTAAATGAAAATCTTGTTGAAGATGGACATAGAAAATATAAGTTTGATTCATTCAGAAATCCTTACTATAATATTTATCCTAAAGCTTATCGTATTATAAATTACATAAACAAAAATAATATACTAAAGACAGAGAGTACTTACGGATCTGATATATATATAAACATTCATACTTTAAAATACAATAAAGAAAATTATGTTATAGAAGAGCATATTTCTGACATGGGACTTGATACAGATGATCACCGCCAATTTACGTATCATTAAAAAAACTCGATAATGGTCATACATCACTGCAAATTCTCTAAAACATAACCAAAAAACTAAATACCAAAAAGCGTATATTTGCAGCTTGTAAACAACAAGTATGAAATTCGATTTATTACACACCGATATAAACTCAAAAGCTAGGGCAGGAGTAATTACAACTGATCACGGCGTTATTGAAACCCCAATATTTATGCCCGTTGGAACGGCAGGAACTGTTAAAGGAGTCCACCAGCGCGAATTAAAAGAAGACATTAATCCCGATATTATTTTAGGAAACACCTACCATTTGTATTTGCGTCCGAAAACCGAAATTTTAGAAAAAGCCGGCGGATTGCATAAATTTATGAATTGGGACAGAAATATTTTAACCGATTCTGGTGGTTTTCAGGTTTATTCGTTATCGGGCAGAAGAAAAATTAAAGAAGAAGGTGTTAAGTTTAAATCGCATATCGACGGATCTTACCACTTTTTCTCACCGGAAAATGTAATGGAAATTCAGCGCACCATTGGTGCCGATATCATTATGGCGTTCGATGAATGTACACCATATCCTTGCGATTACCGTTACGCACAGCGTTCAATGCACATGACACATCGCTGGTTAGATCGCTGTATCAGTCATTTGGACAAAGTTCCAACAAAATACGGTTACGATCAAGCATTTTTTCCTATCGTTCAAGGATCAACCTTTAAAGATTTACGCGCACAGTCTGCAGAATATATTGCAAATGCAGGTGCGGTTGGTAATGCAATTGGCGGATTATCGGTTGGAGAACCTGCCGATGAAATGTACGAAATGTGCGAAATCGTTACAAATATCCTTCCTAAAGACAAACCACGTTATTTAATGGGTGTTGGTACGCCTATTAATATATTAGAAAATATTGCATTGGGTATTGATATGTTCGATTGCGTAATGCCTACACGTAATGCACGTAACGGAATGTTGTTTACCAGCGAAGGTTTCATCAATATAAAAAATAAAAAATGGGCCGATGATTACAGTCCGATCGATCCAATGGGAAACACCTGGGTTGATACCGATTATTCTAAAGCATATTTGCGTCATTTATTTGTGTCTGATGAATATTTAGGGAAACAAATTGCAACCATTCACAACCTTGGTTTTTACATGTGGTTGGTGCGCGAAGCCCGCAGACAGATTATTGCCGGAACGTTTTATGCATGGAAAGAAAAAATGGTAAAACAAATGGCTACCCGTTTATAATTAGGCAGAATGAAAATCATTGACTGGTACATATTAAAAAGATATCTGGGAACATTCTTTGTAATGATCCTGCTTTTTATTCCTATTGGAATTGCGGTTGACGTTGCCGACAGAATTAACAAAATTCTTGAAAACAACATTCCGCTGGTTGATGTTTTAGAGTACTATGGCAATTTTACAATCTATTTTGCCAATATGCTTTTTCCGATATTTTTGTTCATTTCCATTATCTGGTTTACATCAAAATTAGCATCAAACACCGAAATTGTTGCTATTTTAAGTTCCGGTATTTCGTATATGCGTTTTCTGCGTCCGTACATTATTGGTGCAACATTTATATCTATTTTTGCTTTATTGATGGGCTTTTTTATAGTTCCAAAAGCAAGTTTGGGTTATAACGATTTTAGGTACAAATATTTAAAGCGAAAAGAAGTTCGGGAAACACAGAACGTTTTTAAACAGCTCAATAAAAACGAATTCATCTTTGTAAGCAACTTTAGTTACAGTTCTAAAACAGGATATAATTTTACGTTAGAGAATTTCAACGGATTGAATCTGGTTTCAAAAATCGAAGCCGGACGAATTGTTTACAACGACAGTACCAAAGATTATACTTTATATAACTATCAAAAAAGAACGGTTGGTAAGCAAGATGATCAGATTGAAAAAGAGTCTGAAAAACGCATGAAGTTTAGTTTTGAAGTTGATGATTTAACGCCGGCAATTTATGCTGCCGAAACCATGACACTTTCTCAACTGAATCAGTTCATTGAAAAAGAAAAAATGCGCGGATCATCAAACATCAACGCGTACATGGTCGTAAAATACAAAAAGTACAGTGTTCCGGTTTCAGCCTTTATACTAACAATTATTGCAGTGGCGGTTTCGTCAATGAAACGCCGCGGCGGAATGGGGGTAAACCTTGCCATGGGCATTGGTTTGGCGTTTACCTATATATTTTTCGATAAAATTTTCGGTACGTTGGCAGAAGCCTCAAGTATCAATCCCTTATTTGCAGTATGGTTTCCAAACGTAATTTTCGGAATCCTGGCTGTTTATCTCTTAAATAATGCCAAACGTTAATTTAAAAAATCAGTTACATCTTCATTTAATAGTTTTTATTTGGGGATTTACTGCCATTCTTGGACAACTGATTACCTTACAGGCTTTGCCTTTGGTTTTTACCAGAATTGCAATAGGCATCAGCGTAATTTTGTTTTATCTGCTGATAAAAAAGAAAAATCTAGCAATTGCTCCTAAAGATATTTTTCGATTTTTTATCTTCGGATTTGTCATTGCCTTGCATTGGCTTACATTTTTCTATGCCATTAAAATTTCAAACATATCCATAACATTAGCCTGTATTTCAACCGGAGCTTTTTTTACTTCGATATTAGAACCGATTTTCTATAAACGTAAATTTATTTTGTACGAAGTTTTATTGGGATGCTTGGTTGTTGTGGGATTATTACTGATTTTTCAGTTCGAAACCCAATACAAAATGGGGATTCTTGTTGCACTAACATCAGCATTTTTATCAGCATCGTTTTCAATCATCAACGGAAAATTAGCAAACACACACGACAGCGTTGTAATAAGTTTTTACGAATTGGTTGGTGGTTTGTTTATTTTGGCTTGTTTTCTATTTTTTCAAGGTGGATTTACCGTTGAAAACTTCAACTTTCAACCAAACGATTATATCTGGTTAGGTATATTAGGATCAATCTGTACGGCTTATCCGTTTATTGCAACCATTGATATCATGAAGTATTTATCGCCTTACACCATTATGCTGACGATAAATTTAGAACCAATTTACGGTATTTTACTGGCGGTTTTTCTTTTTAAAGATCAAGAAAAAATGACACCTGCTTTTTACTTTGGCGCATTAATCATTCTGCTTACGGTGCTGTTAAATGCCTATTTTAAAAATCGTAAAAAAGCATCGGTATAATTATAAAAACGCTATATTTGTAGCTGCAAAACACATAAAATATTAAAGGGTTTATGGAGTATTTAGATTTCGAATTACCTATTAAAGAGTTAAACGAACAATTGGATAAATGCCAGATTATTGGTGAAGAATCTGATGTGGATGTTACAGAAACTTGTAAAAATATCGAAAAGAAATTAGAAGAAACCAAAAAAGAAATATACGGTAACTTAAATGCTTGGCAGCGTGTACAATTATCGCGTCATCCAAACCGTCCATATACATTAGATTACATCAATGCAATTTGCGGCGATTCGTTTTTAGAGCTTTTTGGCGACAGAGGTGTTAAAGACGATAAAGCAATGATTGGCGGATTAGGTAAAATTGGCGATCAGTCGTTCATGTTTATTGGTCAGCAAAAAGGAACCAACACAAAAACACGTCAGTACCGTAATTTTGGTATGGCAAACCCAGAAGGTTACCGCAAAGCGTTGCGTTTAATGCGTATGGCAGAAAAATTCAACGTACCTGTTGTAACTTTTGTTGATACTCCGGGAGCTTATCCAGGTTTAGAAGCAGAAGAACGCGGACAAGGTGAAGCAATTGCACGTAATATTTTTGAAATGTTCCGTATTAAAGTGCCAATCATCGTTATTATTGTTGGTGAAGGTGCTTCTGGTGGTGCATTAGGAATCGGAGTTGGCGATAAGGTTTTTATGTTAGAAAACACTTGGTATTCGGTAATTTCTCCTGAATCTTGTTCATCTATCTTATTCCGTAGTTGGGAATACAAAGAGATTGCTGCTGATGCTTTAAAACTAACATCGGTTGACATGAAGAAAAACAAACTTATTGACGATATTATTCCTGAACCATTAGGTGGTGCACACTACGATCGTGAAGCTACTTTTGAAACAGTGAAAAAAACTATTGTTAAAACATATAACGAATTATCTAAAAAGAACATCAATACATTAATTGGTGAACGTATGGATAAATATGCTAATATGGGTGAATTTTCAGAATAATTCAAAACGATAAAATATTTAAAAAGCTGAACAAAATGTTCAGCTTTTTGTTTTATTTAAATTAATTTATCAACACTAAAATATTTTCAATTTTACCAAATAGTTAATAAGTTTAGTTAGTAAAATAGCTTTAAAAAAGCTAAATTCGCTTTATGGAACCAGAGAAAGTATTAAATCCTAATTATAAAAACAGTCAGAATATAATTTCCTTAGAAAAAGGAAAAATTCCGCCGCAAGCAGTTGATTTAGAAGAAGCTGTGTTGGGTGCAATGATGATTGACAAAAAGGGAGTTGACGAAGCTATTGATATTTTAAAACCCGATGCATTTTACAAAGAAGCGCATAAACATATTTATGATGCTATTGAAATGCTTTTTAAAGCCAGTCAGCCAATCGATATTTTAACGGTTTCAACACAGTTAAGAAAAAACGGTAAATTAGAATTAGTAGGCGGCGATTTCTACCTAATTAATCTTACGCAGAAAATTGCGTCATCGGCGCATATAGAGTTCCATTCACGTATTATTTTACAGAAATTCATTCAACGAAGTCTGATTAAAATTTCGGCAGAAATTATTGAAGATGCTTATGATGAATCTTCGGATATTTTTGAATTGTTAGATCAGGCAGAATCTAAATTGTACGATGTAACACAAGGAAACATTAAGAAAAGTACCGAAACAGCACAATCTTTAGTAGCACAGGCAAAAAAACGTATCGAAGAAATCGGTAAGCGCGAAGGTTTATCGGGCTTGCCAACAGGTTTTCATAAATTAGACGGATTAACATCTGGTTGGCAACCATCAGATCTAATTATTATTGCGGCACGTCCCGGTATGGGTAAAACGGCGTTTGTACTTTCTATGGCTCGAAATATCGCTATTGATGCAAATCGTGGTGTAGCTTTTTTTTCGTTAGAGATGTCTAGTGTTCAGTTAATTACCCGTTTAATTTCATCGGAAACAGGCTTGTCTTCAGAAAAATTAAGAACCGGTAAGTTAGAACAGCACGAATGGGAACAATTGAATGTAAAGGTGAAAGATTTAGAAAAAGCGCCTTTGTTTATCGATGATTCTCCTTCGTTATCGATATTCGATTTACGTGCAAAAGCTCGTCGTTTAAAATCGCAATACGATATTCAGCTGATTGTTATTGATTATTTGCAGTTAATGACAGCCGGCGGAAATGGTAAAGGTGGCGGAAATCGTGAGCAGGAAATTTCTACCATTTCGCGTAACTTAAAAGGTTTGGCAAAAGAGTTAAATATTCCGGTTATTGCACTTTCGCAATTATCACGTGCGGTTGAAACCCGTGGATCATCAAAACGCCCACTGCTTTCAGATTTACGTGAATCGGGTGCAATTGAGCAGGATGCCGATATTGTATCGTTTATTTACCGACCAGAATATTATAAAATTGATGTTTGGGACGATGATGAACAAAGCCCAACCGAAGGTCAGGCAGAATTTATCGTGGCAAAACACCGTAATGGTGGTTTAGATAATATACGATTGAAATTCCTTGGTAAATTTGGTAAGTTTGATAATTTAGATGATGCTTTTATGCCTTTTGATGAATTTCCATCAAGTATGAACGATCGAAATTTAACAAATGATCTACCGCCAAGTGATCAGATTTTTGGTAGCAGTTTCAGTGATGACAGTGATGTTCCTTTTTAAAATAGTAAGTCCGAAGAATTCCTTCGGACTTTTTTATGAATCATTTTCTGTGTTATAAATCCTATTATTCTTTGCAACTCTATATTGTATCAGTCTTTTTAAATCTCTTGGACCTAATACTTCAACGCATTCTCCGAATCCTAAAATTTCACGTTCCAATTCAAAATTTGGGATTACATCAATACGAACAATCATTCCATTTTCATCTTCCTGAAGAATTTGTTGTGAATGGTGAAGAGGTTTGGTTTTTACATACGGAGCATTTTTAGGATTAAACTTTAAAATAACCTTTTGTGGTCGGTCTTTTACACTTCGCGTTACTCCAATACATTCATTGAAATAAGTTTCAAAATCGATACCTTCATAAGGTTTAAAAAGATTGGAGTCTAATTCGTAAAAAGCTTCGATACGATCTAAAGCGAGTGTAACCAAAAGCTTTCCTTTATTGTTTCGAGTGATTAAAAACCAACGGTTTCGATACTCTTTCAACAAATACGGATGATAAATTTCTTTAATTGCCTGTTTAGATTTGAACGATTTATATTCAATCAACAACGGTTTTTTATGTAAAATTGCCTGATACAGTCTGCTTAAATGGTCGATTCCTTTTAACTGTTTATTGTCTTCAAATTGAATATAGTTCGGAGTTTTCTTTGCCGATTTGTAAATATTGTTTTCTAGCTTGGCGATCAATTCGCTCATTTCATCAAAATACTGAAAACCGTTAAACTGTTTTAAAAGCGAAACAATTTCCTTCATTTTATCAACATCTTCTTCTTTAATAGGCGATTTTGTGATGGAATAATCAGAATCATCATAGCTGTAGAATTTTCGGTCGGTTACAACAATTGGCGCATTATATCCCAACTTATCACTACGCATAAACTGAATATCAGCCTGAATGGTACGTTTGCTAACTCCGGTTGTAATGCCTTCAAATTCATACAAAGCATCAGAAACTTTTTCGATCAAATCTTCCAACGTCCATTTTCTGTAACGGTTTTGTAAACATTTATCAATGGTTTTATATCGAATTAAAGCAGATTTGTTCGTTGCCATAGTTATTTGATTTTGAAAATCAATCAAAAATACAATTTAATACGCAATGTATTTGCGTAGTTTTAAATAAAATCTTATATAATTTAAAATATTAAATTTTAAAACATTGAAATACAATGTTTTATAAAATAATTTTTATATTTTTTTAGTTACGCATTTAAATTGCGTAGTAAGGCGGTCATCTTTGTAATGTTAAAAGCTATTAAATTACTTAAAAGAAATATCATGATAGATATAATAAAAGAAAAACTGAACGTAATAGAAAAGGAAAAAGGAATAAAAATACTTTTTGCCATAGAATCAGGTAGTAGAGGTTGGGGATTTTCATCAACAGATAGTGATTTTGATGTTCGATTTGTTTATGTAAAACCTAAAAAGCATTATTTATATATAAATGAACAGCCAGATTTTTTAGACTTTCCAATTAATAATGAACTTGATATAAATGGTTGGGATATAAAGAAGTTTCTAAAGCTGCTTTATGCATCAAATGCAACACCATTTGAATGGATGCAGTCACCTGTAATTTATCAGAAAGAAGAAATTTTCTTCGAAATGATCGAAGAATTGCTTACAAATTATTTTTGTCAGCAAACTTTAGTTCATCATTATTTAGGTTTAGTCCATAAAAAAATGGATGTGCTTAACGAAGAAAATATACGGTTGAAAGATTTCTTTTATATCTACAGATCGTTATTAGCAGCTCGATTTGCAATGAAAAACAATCAATTTCCGTCAATGGAATTTTCAAAATTAATGAATCTGGTAGATGATAAATCACTGATTGAAGAAACAAATCGATTGCTGGCTGTAAAGAAAGATGCCAGTGAAAAGTACACCGAGAAGATAAATTCAGAACTGATTTATTACTTAAAGGTAAGTTATAAAGAACTTTCGGATTCTGAAAAAGTTAAACGTAAAGGAACATTTGATATCGAATCATTAAATGAAACTTTTTATAAAATAATAACAGATGCTGACAATAGATTTTTTGAAGAAGAATAACCTGATCCTTTTCGAATGTATTTCGGGAAGTAAAGCTTATGGTTTAAATACAGAAAAATCGGATACTGATATTCGAGGTGTTTTCTACATGCCCAAAAAAGATTTTTACGGTCTTAATTATGTTCCACAAATCAGTAACGAAACCAACGATATTGTTTACTATGAATTAGGTAGATTCATCGAGCTTCTTTCTAAAAACAACCCAAATATTTTAGAAATGTTGGCGACACCTGAACATTGTATCTTATACAAAAACGAATTGATGAACGAAATAAAGATTGCAGATTTTCTGTCACTTTTAACTAAAGATACTTTCGTAGGTTATGCTCTATCTCAAATTAAAAAAGCAAAAGGATTAAACAAGAAAATGTTTCATCCTATGGATAAAGAACGAAAAACAGTTTTAGATTTCTGTTATGTGGTTGAAAATGGAATTACTCTTGACTTACAAGATTGGCTATCTGCTAAAAAATTAAAACAGCAAAATTGTGGTTTAAGTAAATTAAACCATTTAAAAGATACTTATAATCTTTTTTATGATTTGAAAGAGGATGTTTATAATGGAATATGCAACAGCGAAGATTCAAACGAAGTTACGTTAAGTAGCATTCCAAAAAGTAATTCATCCGCAATAATACTGTATTTTAATAAAGATGCTTATTCTACTTACTGTAAGAAATATAGTGAATATTGGGAATGGGTTTCAAAAAGAAATATTGATAGATTTCAATCCAATAAAATGCACGGAAAGGGGTACGATGCTAAAAACATGATGCATACGATCCGTTTATTGCAAATGGCTTTGAAAATTTTTAAAAATAAAGAATTAATAATAGAAGTTGACAATAGAACGGAATTGTTAGAAATTAAAATAGGAAAATACAGCTATGAAGAAGTTGTTAATATGGCTGATGATTTAATAGTTGAAATAGAAGAATATTATAAAAAAGCAACATTAATGAAAACTCCAGATTTAGGTAAGATTGAAAATCTATTGGTTGAACTTCGTTTAAAATTATACAATTAATTATGAAAAAAATAACAGGAAAAGACCTATTGCGTATAGGTTTTGAAGAAAATATCATTTTAGGAAAAACATTAGATTTTTGCGAAAACTACAAAGGATCTTTAAACAAAGGCGAGGTGTTGAACATCTTAAAAAACGTTATTGAAAAGCCTGCAGAAACATTTGAAACATCAGCTTTTTATCCTTTGGCACAACAAATTATTACGTTGCAAAATGAAATGGATAATGATACCATTCCGTTAGAAGCAGAACCGAAACCGTATGCCGTTTTTGGTAATGATCATATTGAAGAAGGAGCAAGAAAGCAAATGGAAACCGCAATGAAACTTCCGGTTTCTGTGGCTGGAGCTTTAATGCCCGATGCTCATCAAGGTTACGGATTACCAATTGGCGGAGTTTTGGCAACCAGAAACGCCATTATTCCTTATGGTGTGGGTGTTGATATTGGTTGTAGAATGGCGCTTTCTATTTATGATATGGAAGAATCGTTTTTTGAGGAAAATCAATCAAAGTTTAAACGGGAATTAATCGCACAATCAAATTTTGGGGCAGGAAATGGTTTTCGAGGTCAGTACAGATTTGATCATGAAGTTTTGGAAAATCAGTTGTTTAATGAAAATCCGCTTTTGCAAAATTTAAAAGATAAAGCATGGACACAATTGGGAAGTTCCGGTGGAGGTAATCATTTTGTGGAGTTTGGTATTATTGAATTTACTGAACGAGACGAAATGCTGAATATCGAAAAAGGAAAATATGTGGCTTTATTGACGCATTCAGGTTCTCGTGGTTTTGGTGCCACCATTGCTGGACATTACACGCAGTTGGCTAAAAAGGTTTGTAAGTTGCCACAGGAAGCTAAAAATCTGGCTTATTTCGATTTGAATTCGACTGAAGGTCAGGAATATTGGTTAGCGATGAATTTGGCGGGTGATTATGCATCGGCTTGTCATGAAGTAATCCATCAAAAAATGCAGAAAGCGTTGGGAGCGCAGATCTTGGCAAAGGTTGAAAATCATCATAATTTCGCTTGGAAAGAGCAGTGGAATGGGGAAGAGGTTATTGTTCACAGAAAAGGTGCAACTCCCGCAAGTAAAGATGTTATGGGAATTATTCCGGGATCTATGACAGCACCAGGATTTTTAGTCCGCGGAAAAGGTGAGCCTGAAGCTATTCAGTCTGCATCGCATGGTGCCGGTCGACAAATGAGTAGAACACAGGCAAAGAAAGAAATTTCAAAAACCGATTTTAAAGCTATTTTAAAAGATCATAATGTAACCTTGATTGGTGCCGGTTTAGATGAAGCGCCTATGGCTTATAAAGATATTCATCAGGTTATGGAAGCTCAAAAGAGCCTGATAGATGTTGTAGCTAAGTTTACCCCTAAAATGGTTCGTATGGCTGATGATGGAAGTAGAGAGGATTAATATTAAGTTTGTAAAAAGAGGCTGTCCAAAAAGGTCAGCCTCTACTAATTTTTGTTGTTTTTATTTGTAATCTCCTTCAGTTAGGGTGTTTAAATGATTTGCAGTTTTACTTTGGCTGATGCTATAAGTGTATCCTCGGATGTTATAAATATAAATGCGGATATAAAAAATATAAAAGCGGTTGCTGTAAATATAATGGCGGTTATAATAAATATAATATCGATTACAATAAATTAAACTGCGTGTGTTATCAATGTTACTTTGTGTATAACAATTTAAAATGCGTACAATAAAAATAGGTTTGCAGGGCAAACCTATAAAAGTGATTATTTTAAAAAATAATAAGTGGTTGTGTATTTATTTTTTATTTGGGTTTAGTTTTTAGACTTTTTAAATTCTATGCCTTTTACTTGTGCAAACTCTGGGCTTGTGGCACCGAAGATTGATTTAATGTACTTTTTAACATCGGCTGCAACTTCAAAAATACTATCGGCTGTGTTGTATAGTGTATTGTTGCGTGCAATACGTGCATTGCTAACATTTACATAAGCCAAAGCTACTTCGTTGTTTTTAGTGGTTAAGTCGGCTATTTTGGTTTCTAAGGTTCCGGTTTGTAAATCGGTTTCGTTAGGTGTGTAGCTTGGTTCGGATTTTAATACAGCGGTAAGACCTGCAAAATGTTGAATTTGCTGTGTGTACGATTGCTGACTTGTAGATATGCTTTTTGTTGCAGTTGCATTAGGATCTGCTTGGGTAGTGGTGGTGGCAGTACTTTTTTGCCCTTGCAATTTGCGGTTAAAGCCTTTTGCGTCGTCTATTAGTTGATTCAGAAGCATCTGTTGTTTGTAAAGCGTTAACCAAACGTGTAGACAGTGATTTTAAATCACTAAACGCAGCCTGGCGGTTGCTTACCATAAGGTTGTAATTGGTGTTTTGTGTTACCACGTTTGCTAAAGATGTTTCAGCTATTGATAATAAGGTTTCGAGCTGAGGAACTTTTAATGTGCTTTTTGATGGGTTATACATTTCACCATAGCCTTTAACAAAGGCAATTAATTTTTGGAAGTTGGCTACGTTCTTTGCGTGCCCAGTTTCAATTCTAGAAGCCATATTTGTAATTTTTTATTTGTTTATATTTTAAATTTAATAAAAAATACAATTGGTTAATGTGTTGGTGTTAAAATAAATAGGTGCTGTATTTTGACACGAGCTTGACGCTCGCGCCAGCTTTGGTGTTGTTGCTACGTTTACGCCTAAAATGGTTCGTATGGCAGATGACGGAAGTAGAGAGGATTAATTTTTAGTTTGTAAAAAGCGTTGTGAACTTTAGTTTTACAAAGCTTTTTTTACTTCAAAGTCAATTCCTACTTTTTAAACACAATTCATTTAGATTCAATAAGCAAGCGTTCTCCTAACTTTTAAATTTATTAATTGTATCCTGTATCTAAACAAAAATCCTTTCCACACCTGCATTATTTCAAACTCCTCACTTGTTCTTTTTGTATAAGTTGAAACAAATTGCTTAATGATCATTGGGGGACATTTCTTGACTAGTGTTATAGTGTTAAGTGGGCGTTCGTCATTATATTTTTTTGAAGTAAATTTCTTTAATTCTTTATCATAGTATAACGCATAACTTTCTTCTGTGTCAGAGAATGAACTTTTAAAAGGTATACGATTTAAATCGTCATAAAATCCCTTAATTATTATTATATTAAATTCATCATATTCAAAACGTGCACTTGTGGCAAGCTCATACCCATATACAAGCCGTTCGTGTAAAATAGACCTACCTTTATCATTACCTACATAAACTGTTTTCAATATATTACCAGTTTGTGTAATGCCATATACATCGTTATGCACACCAGTTAAATTGGATATTATACTAAAATTTTGAAAGCCTTTTTCCGTTTCTGAAATATCAAAATATATTGGCCATGCATCAAAATTCACACCATCAGTAGATGTTTGGAACAGATGAAATCTATTTGTTTCCATCCATAAATCGAAAGGAATATTTGTTTCTTGACCTTTCATGTGTACTGTTGCAGGGAAATAAAGCATAACATATCCTTTTTTTAAACTCCAGTTGTGACCTAACGATAGGAAATCTGGAAGCCCAGGAGTACCGCAAATAAGTAACATGTTACTACCAGTGCCATTGGCAACCTCATAACATTTTCTAATCTCTTCAAGAGAGGGTGCGTTTGGTTTTATCTCAATATAAGCATCAACTTTATTTGCACCGAATGAGGAAATTTTAAAATCTGTCAAGTATTTGGTATCACCAATTTCAAAACCTTCAACTTCATATTCCCATCCGACATCTATTGCATCAAAAAAAATAGCCCATCTAGCTTCGAGTCTACTTCTAAATCGACGTCCTTGATACATAGTGTTGATTGCTTTAATCATTATACTCTAATTTAAGGTTATCTTCAAATATACCATTTATCACACAATGGCTTTAGAAACTTTTTAAATTTGTTAAAGCACTTTAGGTTTTTCATTAAGGACTGCACATATATTCAATTGATTAGAACATATATAGCCAAAAGATTAATGTTTAGTTCATTTATAAATAAGATTAACTGCGTTCAATTCGCAAACGCAGCTCAGCTTCCCATAAAATATGTAACCAAAATAATGAGATTCCGAATCAAGTTCGGAATGACAGAGAAAGTATCAACCTAATTGTAGGTAAACAAAAAAACCTCAAAAGATTAATTCCTTTGAGGTTTATTATATTTAGTTCAACTGAATGAGATTCCGGAACAAGTCCGGAAATTATTTGTAACTTATTACAAGTGAATCACTTCATTGTAAGCAGCAGCAACAGCTTCCATAACCGCTTCACTCATAGTAGGGTGTGGGTGAACTGCTTTTAAAATTTCGTGACCTGTAGTTTCTAATTTACGGGCAACAACTGCTTCTGCAATCATATCGGTAACGCCGGCACCAATCATGTGGCAACCTAACCATTCACCGTACTTCGCATCGAAAATTACTTTTACGAAACCGTCTGGAGTTCCGGCAGCTTTTGCTTTTCCTGATGCAGAGAACGGGAATTTACCAACTTTAATATCGTAACCTGCTTCTTTCGCTTTTTTCTCTGTCATACCAACCGATGCAATTTCTGGCGTTGCATAAGTACAACCAGGAATGTTTCCGTAATCTAAAGGCTCAACATGTAAACCTGCGATTTTCTCCACACATAAAATTCCTTCAGCCGAAGCAACGTGTGCTAAAGCCTGACCCGGAACTACATCTCCAATTGCATAATAACCCGGAATATTTGTCTGGTAGAAATCGTTTACCAAAATCTTATCGCGATCAGTAGCAATTCCTGTTTCTTCTAACCCGATATTTTCTATGTTCGATTTGATACCAACTGCAGAAAGTAAAATATCAGCTTCTAAAATTTCTTCACCTTTAGCTGTTTTTACGGTAGCTTTAACGCCTTCGCCCGATGTATCAACTTTTTCAACAGATGAATTCGTCATAATGGTAATTCCTGATTTTTTCAAAGAACGCTCCATTTGTTTAGATACATCTTCGTCTTCAACCGGAACAATATTCGGCATAAATTCAACAATAGTAACTTCGGTTCCCATTGAATTATAAAAATGCGCAAACTCAACACCAATTGCTCCCGAACCAACAACGATCATTTTCTTTGGTTGCGTTTCCAACGTCATTGCCTGGCGGTAACCAATTACTTTTTTACCATCTTGCGGTAAGTTTGGCAATTCGCGAGAACGTGCACCAGTTGCAATAATAATGTGATCTGCAGAAATTTCGGTTACCTTACCGTCTTTATCTGTAACATCAACTTTTTTGCCCGGTTTTACTTTTCCGAAACCATCAATTACTTCGATTTTGTTTTTCTTCATTAAGAATTGAACACCTTTGCTCATTCCGTCTGCAACACCGCGAGAACGTGCAATCACCGCATCAAAATCTTTATCAACTTCGCCATTGATCGTTAAACCATAATCGGCAGCGTGCTTTAAATAATCGAAAACCTGAGCAGATTTTAATAAAGCTTTTGTAGGAATACATCCCCAGTTTAAGCAGATTCCGCCTAAATTTTCTTTCTCTACAACTGCAACTTTAAAACCTAATTGTGATGCTCTGATGGCTGTTACGTATCCGCCCGGACCGCTACCTAAGATGATAATATCGTATTTCATTTTTTATTTGTTTTAAACTTAAAGCATTAAGCTTAAGCGTTGATTGTTTTATTTTTTATGTGCACGATATGCGTTGCGAATTTAAGAATTTTTTTAAAAACTTTTATACGCAAATTAATTTGTTAATTAGCTGATACACTTGCGTACTGCGATTCGTATAGATTTTTGTATGCACCATTTTCTTTGGTTAACAATTGGGCGTGTGTACCGGTTTCTACAATTCTTCCCTGATCCATAACCACAATTAAATCGGCATTTACAATGGTTGCCAAACGGTGAGCAATGATGATTGATGTTCGATCTTTTGTAATGATTTCGACTGCTTTTTGCAATAATTCTTCTGAATACGTATCGATAGATGAAGTAGCTTCGTCTAAAATCAAGATACTCGGATTACTCATATATGCACGCAAAAAGGCAATTAATTGGCGTTGACCCGATGACAGCATTACTCCGCGTTCCTTTACGTTGTAATCGTATCCGCCCGGAAGTTTTTCTATAAAATCGTTAATTCCTATTTCTTTTGCAGCAGCAATTACCTGTTCTTTAGTGATTTTAGAATTATCTAAAATAATGTTGTTTAGAATAGAATCCGAAAACAAGAAAACATCTTGCAACACCACCGCAATTTGATCGCGCAAACTGTTTAAAGTAAAATCGTTAATGTTCATTCCATCAATCAAAATTTCGCCTGATTCAATATCGTAAAATCGACTTAAAAGATTGGCAATGGTTGATTTTCCTGCACCCGAAGCTCCAACAAAAGCAACTGTTTGTCCGGCTTTAATATTCAGATTAATACTGTTTATTACTTTTTTGCCGTTGCTGTAACTAAAATCGACATTCTTAAGATTAATCGCACCTTTAAAAGCAGGAGCTGTAACTTTTCCTTCCTCCTGAATTAAATCATCGCGATCTAAAATTTCAAAAACTCGATCCGCAGCAACAATTCCCATCTGCATCACGTTAAATTTATCAGCAATTTGTCTCAACGGGTTAAATAACATGGAAATCATCATGGTGTAACCAAACAAATCTCCGGTTGTAGTTAAATTATCGCCTTGAACAATGGTAAATCCACCATAAATAATTACGCAACCCAATGTAACCGCCGAAACAATATCGGCAATAGGGAAGAAGATGGAGTTGTACAGAATGTTTTTCTGCCAGGCATCGTTATGTTTCTGATTGATCTTCTTGAAGTTTTCGTATTCAATCTGTTCCCGATTAAACAATTGAACAATTTTCATTCCCGTTAAACGCTCTTGAATAAACGTATTTAAATTGGCAACCTGTAAACGAACTTCCTCAAAAGCAACTTTCATGTGTTTCTGAAAAATTCGAGTAGCATACAGTAAAACCGGCATGGCAACAATTACAATAATGGTCAGTTTCCAGTTCATCCAAGTCATAATTCCCAAAACAACGATCATTTTTAAAACATCGCCAACGATCATAAATAATCCCTGACTAAAAATACTTGCAATGTTTTCAATATCAGATACATTTCGCGTAATTAACTTACCAACAGGTTCGTTATCAAAATAGCTCAATCGAAATTTAAGCATTTTATCAAACAGTGTGGTACGAATGTCTTTTATGATATTTTGCCCCAACCAACTTGCAATGTAAGTAAAGAAGAATTGAGAAGAAACTTCTAAAATAAGCACCAAAGCCATTAAAACCACGTATATGGCTAATCCGTTTAAATCGGCTTTTGCAATATAAACATCAACTACATTTTTAACCATGTAAGGGCGAATTGCTCCAAAAACAGCAAGCGTAATCACGGTAAGCACCACCCAAAACATTTTGTCTTTGTAGGGCTGCGCGTAATGCATTACTTTTTTTAATGTAGAAGTTTTATTTTGTTTCATTTATGTATGGATATACTACTTGTGTTAAATATAAACCGTGTGCCGGAACAGAAAAACCTGCCTTACCGCGATTTTTGCTTTTTATGATTTCATGAACATCGCTTATAGAAATTTTTCCCATCCCAACATTCAGCATCGTACCAACAATTGCCCGAACCATATTACGTAAAAAACGATTTGCCGAAATATGAAAAATCAATTGTGAACCTTTTTTTTCCCAATAAGCTGTGGTAATGTTGCAGTTAAAGGTAAAAACATCGGTATGTGTTTTGCTGAAACATTCAAAATCTTCGTATTGTAACAAAATTTTGGCCGCTTCGTTCATTTTATCAATGTCTAAATTTCTGAACTGATAATAACTTAAATTCTTTAAAAAGCTGTTTTTAAACGTGTTGATATGATATTCGTACGATCTTGAAACAGCATCAAAACGTGCATGTGCATCATTAGCAACTTTAAAAAAATTAAAAACAGTAATATCTTCAGGTAAAAACGAATTTAATTTTTGAACCATTAACTGCTTATCAAACACCACATCGGTATCAAAATGCGCATACATTAATTTTGCATGAACACCGGCATCGGTTCTGCCAGCAGCAACCAGTTCAAAATCATCTCTAAATAATACATTTACAGCTTTTGTTAAAACTTCCTGTACGCTAATTGCCTGGGGTTGCAGCTGCCAACCGTGATAATTTGTACCGTTGTATGCAAACTGAATAAAGTACCTCAATTATTAAAAATTTAAACGTACAAATATACTTTAATTTAGCGGAATGCGTGTATTAACAAAAAACTAAATATTTTTGTAGAAACAATATTTCATGAAAAAATTTCTATCCCTTATTTTTATACTGATAAGCTTTATTGCAAGCTCACAGAATTTCAATGATTATTTTACCGATAAAACCTTGCGTTTGGATTATATTTTTGCAGGAAATGCCAACCAGCAGAATATTTATTTAAGTGAAATGATTCAGTTAAGTAAGTGGCACGGACGTGTTGATAATCTTTCGTTTACGCCCATTCAAGGTAACGGACAAATTAAAGTTTACAGTACTGCAAATGACAAACTTATTTACGTTTTACCGTTTGGAAGTCTGTTTCAGGAATGGTTAACCTTGGAAGATGCAAAAAAGCAGTTTAAGAGTTTTGAGAATTCTTTTTTGATTCCTTTTCCAAAAGAACCAATCCGAGTTGATATTTCGTTTTTTACGTCTGATAGACAAGAAAGAGTACTATCGCAGCAGTTTATCGATCCAAAAGATATTTTAATTAGAAAATCTACAGATGTTCAGAATCCGTACGAAATTGTTCATCATTCTAAAGTGAAAAATCCGATAAAAATTGCATTGGTAGCCGAAGGATATGTAGAAAATGAATTACATCTTTTTATGGAATATGCTCATAAAACAGTCGAAAATCTTTTTAAACATAAGGTGTTTAAAAAATATCAGGATTATTTTGAAATAGTTGCAGTAAAAACGGTTTCAAAACAATCGGGGATAAGTCTTCCTTCAAAAGACATCTGGTTGAATACGGCAGTGGGATCAAACTTCGATACTTTTTATTCAAATCGATACTTAACAACATTACATACCAAATTACTGCACACACAGTTAGAAAATATTCCGTATCAGCACATTATTATTTTGGCAAATACCGATTTTTACGGTGGTGGCGGTATTTTAAATTCGTACAGTTTAACTACAACAAAAAACAAGGAATTTGCGCCGGTTGTTGTTCATGAATTCGGACACAGCTTTACTGGTTTGGCAGATGAATATTTTTATGAGGAAGATGTTTTTGAAAATAAAGCTACGTTGAGTATCGAACCTTGGGAGAAAAATATTACTTCGTTGGTTGATTTTGGATCTAAATGGAAGAATTTGCTGAAAGCTGAAACTCCAATTCCAACAGATGTATCGTTGCAAAAAGAAGTTGAAATCGGAGCTTTTGAAGGATTAAAAGGCAACGGATTGTACATTCCGACATTAACCTGCAGAATGAAAATTAATAATACCGAAGATTTTTGTCCGGTTTGTAGCAATGCAATCGAAGAAATGATTTTATTTTACACCACCAAGCAAAAAAAATAATGAAGAAAATTTTGTTATTGTCTGACACACACAGTTATATCGACGATAGAATTTTGCATTATGCAGAACAAGCAGATGAAGTTTGGCATGCTGGCGACATTGGTGATTTAAAAGTGACCGATGCTCTTAAAAAAATAAAACCGTTGCAAGCTGTTTACGGAAATATTGATGATGCCGAAGCACGACAAGAATTCCCGTTAGATGCTGTTTTTATGTGCGAAAATAAAAAGGTGTGGATCACGCATATTGGCGGTTATCCCGGGAAATATCCTGCAAGAATTAAAGAAGGATTTTTGTTACACAAACCCGATATTTTTATTTGCGGACACTCACACATTTTGAAAGTTCAGTTCGATAAACAGTTTAATTGTTTGGATTTAAATCCTGGTGCAGCAGGTATTTACGGATTTCATCAGATACGGACAATGCTCCGTTTTGAAATTGATAAAGATAAGATTGAAAATTTAGAAGTTATAGAATTAGGTAAACGATAAAATATGCAAGTATATAACGCAAAAGACTGGTTGGGTTTCATTTTTAAGGTTCACAAGTCGGATACCATTCGGCAGTTGTGGCCGTCCATTATCCTTATGGGTATATTATCATGGCTGGTTGCATATCTGGAACTCGATTATTTCGACCTTAAACAAAATTCTACCTTAAAAAACACATCGATATTACATACGGTGATTGGCTTTGTATTGTCGTTATTATTGGTTTTTCGAACAAATACTGCTTATGATCGTTGGTGGGAAGGTCGTAAAATGTGGGGAAAACTCGTAAACGATTCTCGTAATCTTGCTATTAAATTGAACGCTCTGCTACCGGAAGATGATAAAGTTTCGCGCATTTATTTTACCAACAAAATAAAGTTGTTTGCAAAAGTATTGCATACGCACCTTACAAGTGAATCAACAAAATATATGCTCGATGAAGAAGAACATCCAGAATACGAAGAGTCTTTAAAAGCACAGCATCCGCCAACAAAAGTAGTCAGCAGAATGTACATTGCTTTGCAGAAATTGGAAGAAGAAAAAGTGATCACTCCTCACGATAAAATAATTATAGATCAGAATTTAAACGGTTTGTTAGATGTTGCCGGCGCGTGCGAACGTATTAAAAACACACCCATTCCCATTGCCTATGCCGTTTTTATAAAGAAATTTATCTTTGTTTATGTGCTTACACTGCCAATTGGATACGTTTTTACCACGGGTTATTTTATTGTTCCGTTAGTAATGATCATTTTCTATGTTTTGTTGAGTATTGAATTGATTGCCGAAGAAATTGAAGATCCGTTTAATGGTGGAACCGATGATTTACCAACTGCAAAAATTGCCGAAAACATTGGTAAATATGTTTCAAACGTTTTAAAGGATAATAATTAAATAGTATCTTTAAATAAAAAGTAATGCAGAACGTTTTAGATTTTATAAATAAATTACAAAAAAATAATAACCGTGAGTGGTTTTTAGATAATAAAAAAAGCTTTGAAGAAGCTAAAGAAACTGCAAGTAACTTGTTTAATGCTGTTTATAACGAACTAAAGTTAACCGATCATTTAGAGGCTTTAAAGATTTACAGAATTTATCGTGATGTTCGTTTCTCTGCTGATAAAACTCCGTACAAAAATCATTTTTCAATGTACATGGGTAGATTACAACCCGATTTTCGTGGTGGATATTACCTTCATATAGAACCGGGGAAATCTTTTATCGGTATTGGTTTTTTTGATCCGAATAAAGAAGATTTGTTGCGTATTAGAAAAGAAATCGAATTAGATGATGAATTAGAAACCATATTGAATTCCAAAAACATTAAAACTACATTTGGAAATTTGGAAGGAGATGAAGTTAAAACATCTCCAAAAGGTTTCGATAAAACCCACGAACGAATTGCCTTATTAAAGAAAAAACAGTTTTTACTGATCCATAAATTCACAGACAAAGAAGTTTTAAGTCCTGATTTTTATAAAGAAGCGGCAAACGTTTTCAAAAAATCAAGACCTTTTGTTGATTACATGACAGATGTGCTACTTACGAATTTAAATGGAGAGAAAAAATAAAAGCTGCTAAATTTAGCAGCTTTTATTTTTAAAGTAAACAATTATAAAGTTATTGTTGAATTTTTAAATATTCAATTCTTAATAATCTAAAATATACATTGATTAATTTTTCAATCTTTTATATTCTTTAATTAATTCTTTAAGCTGTCTGTTGGAATCAACATCAATTTCAATATCAGACAAATAATGCTTAAACCTGAAATTTCCTGATATTTTTTGTGCAACCAGTTCTTTTTCAATAGCTGTAAGGTTTTCTCTTAAAAGTATTTTTTCGTCTTCAAAGTCTTTTAAGCTGGCAAATTTTTCTTTGAAATCTCTTCTGAAAGTGTTTGAACTAAATGGAATTGAATTTAGTATTTGCATTTGTTTTTTAGATTTAAAATCCAAAAGTGCAATTACTTCTGTTGTAATATTTATAAGTTCTGTTTTTCCTAAAGAAACAATATTTAAAGGCAGTTCAGAAACGCTCTTCAATTTCTTTTTTTCAACCGATTTCTTATCTTTTTGGTTCGAAGATTTATCTGCGGTTAGGGATTTCACATAACCGCTTCCAAAGCACATTTTACAGTTAGAATCTAAACCTTTGCAAGAACAAATTTGAAATGTCATATATTGAATTTTTCGTGTTTTAACTCACTTATAACGAAAGTTCTTCCTGTAGTTCTTTGTTTAAGTTGTAATTATTTGCAAATGTATGAAATATTTATACAAGAAAATAGAAACTATAAATCAGACTTTAAAAGATCATAAAAAAAAGCAGTAACTAAATAATTACTGCTTTGATGATATATTTGATTTTTTAATTAAACGGCTACATTATGCACACGCAATGCATCGTTTAAAGAAGTTTTTTTATCGGTACTTTCTTTACGTTTTCCTATAATTAATGCGCAAGGAACCTGAAATTCTCCGGCAGGAAATTTTTTAGTGTAAGATCCTGGAATTACAACTGAACGCTCTGGAACGTATCCTTTAATTTCTACAGGAGTTTCGCCCGTAACGTCAATAATTTTGGTTGAAGCAGTTAAGCATACATTAGCACCCAGAACAGCTTCTTTACCAACGCGAACACCTTCTACAACAATACAACGCGATCCTATAAAAGCATTATCTTCAATAATTACCGGAGCAGCTTGTAAAGGTTCTAAAACACCTCCAATACCAACACCGCCAGATAAATGCACGTTTTTACCAATTTGAGCGCAAGATCCAACAGTAGCCCAAGTGTCAACCATAGTACCTTCATCAACATACGCACCAATATTCACGTACGACGGCATTAGAATAACGCCTTTAGAAATATACGCACCATGACGTGCAACTGCATTAGGAACTACACGAATACCTTTTTCGGCATAATTGCGTTTTAATGGCATTTTATCGTGGTATTCAAAGATTCCTGCTTCTAATGTTTCCATTTTTTGAATAGGGAAGTACATAACAACAGCTTTTTTAACCCATTCGTTAATTTGCCAACCGCCATCAACTGGTTCTGCAGTTCGTAATTGTCCGTTATCAATTAAATCGATAACTTTTTTAATGGTATTTTGTGTAGCTTCTTGTTGCAACAATTCTCTGTTTTCCCAAGCTTGCTCTATAATGTTCTTTAATTCTTGCATGCTGATTTTTATTTTTACAAATATATTAAATCTTTCTGTTTGACATAAATTCAATGTTGAGATATAAACAAAAAAACCTGCCGTAAAGCAGGTTTTTTATATATGTAAGTAAGATAAACGGGGTTTTACAAACGTTTATTTAATTTTATTAACGATAGCTGTGAAAGCATCTTGGTGATTCATTGCTAAATCTGCTAAAACCTTACGGTTTAATTCGATGTTGTTAGCTTTGATTTTCCCCATGAATTGAGAATAAGACATTCCGTGTAAACGTGCACCAGCGTTGATACGCATAATCCATAACGCACGGAAATTTCTTTTCTTTTGTTTTCTGTCACGGTAAGCGTAAGTCATTGCTTTCTCTACCGCGTTTTTAGCTACTGTCCAAACGTTTTTACGTCTTCCGAAGAAACCTTTGGCTTGCTTCAAAATTCTTTTTCTTCTTGCTCTTGATGCTACTGCATTGTTTGCTCTTGGCATAATTCTTAAATTTTTTTGTAGTAGGGCGGATGCAAAACACATCGCTTTTGATCGAAATTTTTAATGATCAGCCCACTCCAGGGTTATTAAATTGTTTTAACCGAAAGAACGATTACATTATTCTTAATTGTTCTTTGATGCTTCTTTCGTCTGCTTTATGTACTAAACCAGAGTGAGTTAAAGCTAATTTACGCTTTTTAGACTTCTTTGTTAAGATGTGGCTTTTAAAAGCGTGTTTTCTTTTGATCTTTCCAGAACCAGTAACGGTAAAACGTTTTTTGGCACTAGATTTAGTTTTCATTTTAGGCATTTGTTCCTAGGTATTTATGTTATCTTACTTAACAATATTTTGCAAAAATACTAATTTTTCTTTTTAGGTGCAATATACATTGTCATTCTTTTACCTTCAAGAATTGGCATAGCTTCTACTTTACCAAATTCTTCAAGATCTTGTGCTAAACGCAACAATAAAATCTGACCTTGTTCTTTATAAATGATTGAACGACCTTTAAAGAATACGAATGCTTTTAATTTTGAACCTTCTTTAAGAAACTTCATAGCATTTTTCTTTTTAAACTCGTAATCATGTTCGTCTGTCTGTGGACCAAAACGAATCTCCTTAACAGAAACTTGAGCAGTTTTAGCTTTCAACATTTTGTCGCGCTTTTTTTGCTCGTAGATGAATTTCTTGTAATCGATGATTTTACAAACCGGCGGCGTAGCGTTTGGAGAAATCTCTACCAAATCTAATCCTTGAGCATCAGCCATAGCCATTGCTTCGGTTGTTTTAAAAACACCTGGTTCAACATTATCGCCTACTAAACGAACTTCCGGCACACGGATTTTATCGTTTATTCTGTGTGCATCTTCCTTTTTCTCAAGAGGTCTAAAGCCTCTTCTGTTATGTACTGCTATGGTAATATGAATTTATGCTTCTTATAAAGCGGTTTAACTTAAAATTGTTTTATAGTTTTACTAACTTCTTCTTCAATTAAAGATATAAAATCTTCAACTTTCATAGAAGTGTTCGATTTTCCTGATTCTCCTTGTTTTCTTACAGAAACAGTTGCATTGTTCTCTTCATCCTCGCCAATAATAAGCATAAACGGATACTTTTGCAATTCTGCTTCACGAATTTTTTTGCCTATTGTTTCGTTTCGATCATCAAGCTTGGCGCGAATTTCGTGATTTTCTAACAAATCTAAAACTTTTTTAGCATATTTTTCGTATTTCTCACTCAAAGACAGGATAATAACTTGCTCTGGCATTAACCATAATGGGAAATGTCCGCCTGTATTTTCTAATAAAATAGCTATGAAACGTTCCATTGAACCAAAAGGCGCACGGTGAATCATAACAGGGCGGTGCATTTTATCGTCAGATCCTTTATAAGTCAATTCAAAACGTTCCGGTAAATTGTAATCTACCTGAATGGTTCCTAACTGCCAACGGCGACCTAAAGCATCTTTCACCATGAAATCTAATTTAGGGCCGTAAAAAGCGGCTTCGCCAGATTCTACTACATAGTTCAACCCTTTATCTTTTGCTGCACTAATAATGGCATTTTCTGCTTTTTCCCAGTTTTCAACCGATCCGATATATTTTTCCGGTTTGTCTAAATCGCGAACAGAAACCTGTGCCGTGAAATTATCAAAACCTAAAGATCCGAATACATAAAGTACCAAATCGATTACTTTTTTAAATTCATCATCTAACTGATCCGGTGTACAGAAAATATGTGCATCGTCTTGAGTAAAACAACGAACACGCGTTAATCCGTGTAATTCGCCCGATTGTTCGTAACGATAAACCGTTCCAAATTCTGCATAACGTTTTGGTAAATCTTTGTACGACCAAGGTTTTGCATTGTAAATTTCGCAGTGGTGCGGACAGTTCATTGGTTTTAATAAATATTCTTCTCCATCAACAGGTGTGTGAATTGGTTGGAAACTATCTGCACCATACTTTGCATAGTGACCCGATGTTACATACAATTCTTTATGACCTATGTGCGGCGTTACAACTTGCTCGTAACCTGCTTTTTTCTGTGCTTTCTTTAAAAATTGTTCCAATCTGTCGCGTAAAGCGGCACCTTTTGGCAACCATAAAGGTAAACCTTGACCTACTTTTTGAGAGAATGTAAACAATTCTAATTCTTTACCTAATTTACGGTGATCGCGGCGTTTTGCTTCTTCGATCATTTCTAAATATTCGGTAAGTTCTTTTTGTTTAGGGAACGATATACCGTAAACGCGGGTTAACTGCTTGTTTTTTTCATCACCACGCCAATAAGCGCCCGCAACAGAAAGAATTTTTGCAGCCTTGATAATTCCTGTATTTGGAATGTGCCCACCACGACATAAATCTGTAAACGTAGCGTGATCGCAGAAACTGATTGTTCCGTCTTCCAAATTCTGAATTAATTCGGTTTTGTATTCGTTATACTTATATAATTCCAAAGCTTCTGCCTTTGATGCAGATCGCATTTTAAATTCGTGCTTTTCTTTAGAAATTGCTAAAATTCTATCTTCAATCGCCTTGAAATCGTTTTCTGAAATTTTGTTCTCTCCAAAATCAACATCGTAATAAAAACCATTTTCAATTGCAGGTCCAATAGTTAATTTAATACCTGGATACATTTCTTGCAAAGCCTGCGCCATAACGTGCGACGTTGAGTGCCAGAATGCTTTTTTACCTTCGGTATCGTTCCAAGTATATAACGTTAAGCTACCATCGGTGGTTAAAGTCGTAGTAGTTTCAACGGTTGTACCGTTAAAGTTTGCTGAAATTACGTTACGTGCTAAACCTTCGCTTATACTTAAAGCGACATCGTGCGGAGTTACGCCTGAAGCGTATTCGCGAACCGAACCATCTGGTAATGTTATTTTAATCATCTTACTATTGAAATTTATCACGCAAATATACTAAAGAATTATTTTACGTTAACAAAAAATAGTACGCTTTCATTATGAAATGTTGTAGTTTTTGTTTTATTTCGTTGTCGTAATGGTTAAGAAGCATTCTATTAAAGTTATCAGGTACGAAAATCAGTTAAAAAACAACTGGGATGGTTTTGTAAACGAAGCAAAAAACGGCATTTTTTTGTTTCAGCGTAATTTTATGGAATATCACAGCGATCGTTTTGATGATTTTTCGCTGATGTTCTTTTCAGATAACGAATTAGTTGCATTATTACCTGGTTGTAAGATCGATACTATTTGTTATAGTCACAAAGGATTGACGTATGGAGGTTTGATCGTAAAAAAAGATTGTAAGTTTCAGTTGTATAAAGATATTTTTACAGCCCTGATTAATTTTTTGAACGAACAAAAATTTACAGAATTAATCATAAAAACAATACCATCAATTTATTGTGAAGCCGGAAATGACGAATTGCAGTTTCTGCATCAGTTTTACGGAAGTTCAGTAGAAATGAATATAGGATCGGTTATTTACTACAGAAAAGAAATTGTTTTTTCAAAATCGATTGTTCGAAATGCAAAAAATGCGCAGAAAAAAGGGATCGAAATAAGAAAATCAAACGATTTTACAGCTTTTTGGAACGATTTGTTACTGCCAAGATTAGAAGAACGCTTTAGCAAAAAACCAATTCATTCGTTAGATGAAATAATTTATTTGAAAGAACGTTTTCCTAATGAAATTGAATTGTACGGAGCTTTTTTAAATGACGAAATGATTGCAGGAACCATTTTATTCAACAATAAAAATTTTGTAAAATCGCAATACATAGCAAGTAAATCAAACTATAATAAATTAGGTGGTTTAGATTTGCTTCATTATGAAATCATTAAAAATTTAAAGACCAATTATTTCGATTTTGGAACATCGTCTGAAGATTTATCAACTGCCGAAAACTCTAATCTGTTGGCATGGAAAGAACAGTTTGGCGCGCGAACAATTGTATTTCCAACATATACTTTTAAAATTAACCAACCAAAAATATGATTCCGTATTTAAATTTAAAGAAATTGAATGAGCCTTATCAGGAATCTTTTCTTGAAAAAGCAAAGTTGTTTTTTGACAAAGGACATTATATTTTAGGTGACGAAGTGTTGAAGCTCGAGGAAGAATTTGCAGATTACTGCAATGTTTCGCATTGTATAGGCGTTGGAAACGGACTGGATGCGTTGGTTTTAATTTTTAAAGCGTATTTAGAATTAGGTATTTTAAAGGAAGGCGATGAAGTTATTGTACCGGCAAACACCTATATTGCAAGCATTTTGTCAATTATTAACGCTGGTTTAACTCCCAAGTTGGTTGATACTAATTTACTGAACTACAATGTAACGTTAGATATTTTACAGCAGCAGGTTACACAACATACAAAGGCCGTTTTAATGGTACATTTGTACGGACAAGTGAACGATGCGTTGAAAATTAAGACTTTTTGCAAAGATTTTGGTTTGTTGTTGATTGAAGATGCTGCGCAGGCACACGGCGCAACGGCTGATAATATGAAAGCTGGATCAATTGGAGACGCTGCCGGTTTTAGTTTTTATCCTGGAAAAAATTTAGGATGTATTGGCGATGGCGGTGCTGTTACAACGAATAATACCAAGCTGGCAAATTGTATTCGCAGTTTACGCAACTACGGATCTGAATTAAAATACCACAATATTTACAAAGGAATTAATTCAAGATTAGATGAATTACAGGCGGCTTTTCTGCGTTTGAAATTGCCTGATTTGGATTTTGACAACAAAACACGACAAGGAATAGCAAAAAGATATCTTTCTGAAATTACAAATCCGTTAATTGCTATGCCTTTTATAAATGATTTTGAAGCGCATGTTTTTCATATTTTCCCTGTAAGAGTTGAAAATAGAGCAGATTTTCAAAATTATTTGTTGCAGCACGACATTCAAACGCTGATTCATTATCCAATTGCTCCACATAAGCAGGAAGCTATGCAGGAATTTCATGGATTGCAATTTCCAATTTCAGAATTAATTCATCAGCAAATTGTAAGCATTCCGTTAAATCCGTCGTTAACTGTAGAGGAGCAAGATTTCATCATTGAAAAAATTAATAGGTTTTAATTTTTATTTTTGTTAAAATTTACTAAATTGCATGAAATTTAAAATAAATTAACACATGAAAACAAAAAAATTACTATTACTTATCTTGTTAGGAATTTCTATTAATTCAACTGCACAAATTTATTCAGGCTCTGGAGGAGTTAGTCAAATCCAACCAAATTCTCCAACATCTAATACAAATGTTGGAATAGGTACAAATACACCTTCTGAAAAGCTTCATGTTAAGAACGGAAATCTAAAAGTAGAAGGTAAAACAAATACAAACCAATTATTTATTGGGGGATTGTCAAATGGTCAAGTATTTGCTAACGGTGCAGATCAAATGACTAAAAGTACAGTTTTATCTGCAGGACCTATTCTTGCAGATGGCTATGGTACTTTAAGATTTCATGATTTTCCTCAATCTAATTTAATGGCTACTCCATGGACTTATTTTGCAATCGAGGATAGAAATAACAAAGCACGATTTAATTATGATGCTAATACTGGTGGTGCTGGTAGATTTCAAATGCGAAATAATCTTGAAGAAGTTATTTTCTTATTTCAAGAGAGTGGAAATACCGCTACGTTAACACTTCCTAAAGCTGACTCTTATTTAGGTATTGGAACAAGTAATTTTGTAGATGGTTCAGATGTTTACAGATTATCTGTAAAAGGTAAAGTAAGAGCAGAAGAAATTAAAGTTTACAATACTTGGGCTGATTATGTTTTTGCAGATAATTATGTTTTAACTCCTTTAAATGAAGTTGAAAAGTTTATCAAAGAAAATAACCGTTTACAAAATTTCCCTTCAGCTAAAGAAATTGAAGAAAAAGGATTACCGTTAGGTGAAATTACTAAAATTCAGCAAGAGAAGATTGAAGAATTAACTTTGTATTTAATACAGCAAAACAAAGAGATTGAAAATCTTAAAAAAAGATTTGAGGAATTACAAAATAATAAATAATTCAACTTTATGAAAAAAATAATTTTGTATTTTACAATTATAGCATCAAACTATTATTGTAATGCCCAATCTATAAATGATAATTGGATTCTCGGTAACAATTTGTTGAAATTTAATAATGGTAGTGTAAGTGTCTCTCTACCTCCTAATACGATAACACCCGCAGGTTCTCGTACTATAGTTAGTGACCAAAATGGGGATCTATTATTTTATTTAGGTAATGATAACAAATTTTATGATAAAAATGGCGGAATAATTTCGCCAAATTTTAGTGGTTATGGATCTCTTGCACTACAAAATCCTTATGCTGCATTACAAAACGCGATTATTACACCAAATGCAATAACTCCTGGTGAGTTCTTTGTTACTACAACTGGAGTAAATGTGCTTACAGGTAATAATCCTGACTTTTATAATTATTCAGTATGGATATTAGATTTTAATGACCCAGCTTTTCCATTAGGAAAAATTAAAGCTAGCCAGCAAGATATTGGGAATTTACAAAGCAATATGGGGTTTTCCAGTATGGCTACATTAAAAAAAGCTAATAGTAATGAATTTTTTCAGGTTGTTAGTAGAAATACTGGATCAATTGAAACTTATAAATTTAATGGATATTACAATGGTGTGCCTCAATTTAATATTGTAGGTGGTGCCTTAATTAATAATATACCATCGTCTAATAATTTCTCACATTCAATGATGAAAATAAGCCCAGATGGTTCTACTTTAGCTGTATTGTATGGAAATGATAGTAATATATGGAATTTATACATTGCTGACTTTAATGATATAACTGGAGCTGTTACTAATATTAATTTAATTAAAACTTCATCAACACGTATTAAAGATTTTGAATTTTCAGGAAATTCTGCATTGTTATATATACTGATGGGTAAACAAACCAATAGTCTAATAGGTGGTAATATAGTTGTTAAAAATCTTACAAATGTAGCATATCCTGAAACTACATTACACGACCCATCTGCAATAGAAAAAGATAATTTGCAACGTGCCACAGATGGAAATATCTATTTTACAAATTTGTCAGTAAGTGGAAATACTTACAGTTCTGATAAAATATATAAAATTGATAATTCAAATGATTTATTAGGGATGAATATAAGCTCAAATTATACTTCATTATTAAATAATATAGTTTACACAATAGATCAAAGCTATATTTTACACAAGGAATTAGGAACGATACCTGAACTTGTTCCAGATTACAATTGTGTTGAAGATATATATTCATCTAATATATCAATAATTAATAGTGAAGTTAATAAATCAGCAATAAATGGTATTGTATTAAATCACACAATGAATTCATCATCTAGAGGTTACTATCAAGCAGGAAACAGTATTTTACTCTCAAATGGTTTTAGCATAAAATCAGGTTCAAATGTTGTTTTTAAAATAGATGAATGTACTTCTCCTTTACCTAGACCTCTTAATAAAACTTCTAACAATGAAAGTACTAGTAAAGATGAGGTAATAATTAATATGACTGATGAGATTAAAGTTTACCCTAATCCATTTTCAGAATTTGTTAATTTAGATTTAAGTAACTACACCAAGGATGCTAATTTTACTTCAATTGTTTATGATATACATGGAAAAAAAGTAAAAGAGTATAGATTTACTGGAGGAAATAATGAACAATTAAGATTAAACGAATTATCTTCGGGTATATATGTTCTTAAAGTTTCTTCTAATCAAGGACTTGAAAAAAGTTTTAAATTAATCAAAAAATAAAAAATTTTAAAGTTGAAAAAAAGAGTGGAGTAACCACTCTTTTTTTTATTTTTAATAATTAAAAAAAGTGTGATAAAATTTCTAAAATCATATGCTACAATAGTTAAAGAAGCATCGTTATTTAGTGGTGTTCAAATTGTATTGTTATTGGTAAGTATGATTAGAAACATGATTATAGCCAAATATTTAGGAGTTGAGGCGACAGGAATAGTTGGCGTTTTACAAAATATCACAGGACTTTTTATTGCGATATTCAGTGTTGGGTTGCCAGTTTTATTAGTAAAATCTTTTGCTTTAAAACAAACTATTGAAACACAAATTCAACAACATATAATAAAGAGAACTATAATATTTCTAGGAATTGTAGGAAGCGTTTTGTTTTATTTATTAGTTCCATTATTTTCAAATGAACTTTTTAGTCATGATGGGTATGATTGGATTTTAAAAGCAACAGCCATTGTAATTTTATTAAAGCAATTATCAACAATAAATATTTCAGTACTTCAAGGTAAGCAACATTTAAATTTGTTAGCAATAGTAAATATTCTTTCATCTATAATAAGTTTAATAATTGCAATTCCACTTTATTATTATTTTAAGTTAGAAGGAGTTATTTTTGGTTTTATATCTATGTATTTAATTGAAGTTGTAGTTTCTTTTTTATCATTTAAGAGAAATAAAATTAATGTTATTACAACATCAAAAAATTATTCTAATATAATAAAAGAAGGTGTTGTTATTGGATATGGAAATGTTCTTAACCTTCTTGCACAATTTTTAGTTATATATTATGTAACATCACAATCAGGGAATATTCAGGCAGGATTTTATACTGCGGGGTTTTCTATTATAAATAATTATGTAGCTTTAATTTTTGTAGCAATGTCCACTGGGTATCTACCTAGAATAATCAAGTTGCTAGAAAATAGAAATAGGTTACAAACTGAAATGACTAAACAACTTAATTTTTCGTTAACAGTAATTAGTGTATTGTCAAGTGGATGTATTTTATTTGCTTCATTTATTGTTAATTTTTTATTTTCAGATTCTTTTGGAATTGTTGTGCCTTTTTTACGTGTTGCAATTTTTGGAATTATATTTAAATCAGTTTCTTGGTGTTTAGGTTATTTAATAATTGCCAAAGTAGATAAAAAAGTACTAATGTTTACCGGTGGTATATTTAATATGCTTTTTACATTAATGTTAATTTACGGTTTTTATGCCAAAGGAATTATTGGTGTTGCGTATGCCTTTGTTATTTATAATTTTTTACATTTTATTGCTGTTTCTTTAATTGTTCGATTTAGATATTTTGTAAAAATTGAAATAACAACTATTTTATTTTTAATTGTTATACTGTCTTTTAATGGACTTTTGTTATTATTGTAATACATTTTTAAATAATTATGATGAAGTTGATTTTTAGAATTTATAGAAAGATAAAATCTTTTTTTAAAGTAAATTGGGTTAAAACTATTTATATAAATTTGAAGATGTTACCTTTTGAACAAGCACGACATATACCAATAGTTGTTTTTGGTCAATGTTCAATTCAATCATTATCCGGTAAAATAATTTTTAGAAGTCCCGTAGAATTTGGAATGTTAGGACTAGGACAGCGATATGAAGTATTCTTAAATGAAAGTGGTAAAGCAGAATTAAATATTCAAGGTAAATTAATAATAAAAAACAAAGCACAATTTGGGTATGATTATAAAATTTTTGTTGATAAAAGCGCTACATTAACCTTGGGTAATATGTCTTCAATGGCATCCCAGGCAAAAATTATTTGTACACAAAATATTACTTTAGGTGAATTTTGTAGACTTGGAAGCGAATGCCAGATTATTGATACAAATTTCCATAATTTAAAAGATGTAAAAACTAATGAAGTATTTAATAAAAGTAATGATATATTGTTGGGTAGTTTTAATTTTATATCAAATAGAGTTTCTATACTAGGAAAAACAGTTACTCCTGATTATTGTACAGTCGCGTCAAATACCTTACTTAATAAAGATTATTCTTCTTTTGGAGAAAATATTATTTTAGGCGGGATTCCTGCTAAATTAGTCAAAGAAAATATTGTTCGTGATTGGGAAACAGAAAAAGAAAATTTAGAAAATTATCTAACCATTAAATTGTAAATGAGCAAAATAATTACACTTCCAAAAATTGAAGATCCTCGAGGGAATTTATCTGTAATTCAAGGAAATACCATTCCTTTTAAAATTAACCGCGTTTATTTTTTGTACGATGTACCAAGCGGAGCTGAACGTGGCGGACATGCACATAAAAATCAGCAGGAATTTATAATTGCTGTTTCAGGTAGTTTTGAAGTGGTTTTACATAATGGAACCGAAGAAAAAGTATATCATTTGTTTAAACCCAATGAAGGTTTGTATGTTCCTATTAACACTTGGCGAGAGTTGCGGAATTTTTCATCAGGATCGGTTTGTTTGGTAGTTTCTTCTGATGAGTTTGATGAAAGCGATTACATACGTGATTTTAATGATTTCATGAATTATCTAAAATAATTGAATTCTACACTTTATTTCAATCATAGAAAATTTTAAAAGTTCTAACCATTGTTTATTTTTAAAGCATTGTTCCATGCTGTAATGAACCCTTTTCAGCAAGGCTTTGTTTTCTTTTTTAGATGTATTTCTTAAAATTGATTCATTGTAAATCTGTCGAAGCGATTTATTTATCTTTCTCGAAAATTCATCGTTTTTATGAAACTGATTTCCCAAAGAATTCTCTAAAAATCTTTTTTCGACTAAAAAATCATCTAAAAATTTAATTTCATATATTTTAGAAAGTCGTAGCCAGTAATCTAAATCTTCAAAAAACAATTCTTCGTTATATTCTTTCAATAATTCAAAATGCTTTCGAGTAAACATAGACGCTACCGAACACATTACAATTCCGCCCGAAAGTAATCTTACATAATTGGTATTGTGCAATAATAAATCGGTTACTTTATTTTGTTCATCAACTTCAAAATACGGTTTTTTTCGCGTTCCGTACTCATTAATATGGTACGCATTTCCAAAAATTAAACCTACATTATCCAATTGTTGAGCAAAGAAATTTACCTGTTTTTCAATACAATCTTCAATCAATACATCATCTGCCGAAAGATCAATTAAATAAGTTCCGGTAGATTGTTTAAATCCATGATTAAAAGCTTTTGTAGAACTAACAGGTTCGGTAAATTTGATATATTTTATCGATGGAATTTTATCTGCTATCTTTGTAATAACATCATGAGAATTGTCTGAACTTGCATTGTTAATAACAATTAATTCTATATTTTTATAGGTTTGATTTAATACCGAAATTAAAGCTTGTTGCACAAAATCTTCGTGGTTAAAACAAATACAAATTACAGAAACAATTGGTAAAGACATTTTTTTAATTTACAGCAAATATATTGGAAAAAAATAAAATAGCATTGGTTACTTACTCTTTATCGTCTGGCGGTTTGGAGCGGGTAGTGGCAAACAGTACTTTTTTGTTCGAAGAAATGGGCTACGATGTGCATTTGTATGTTTTAGAATCGAAAGTTGATTATCCGTTCACAGGAAAACTACATCATTTTAATATTGATCAATTAGGATTTTTTTCTAAAATTAAAGCGTATTTAAATATTGGAAAATCAATTAAACAGAATAATTTTACTTTAGTTGTCGACCACCGTTATCGTTTAAATTTTATAACCGAAATTCTTTGGCAAAAACTTATTTACAACAGACAAAAGGTTTTTAATTACATTCACAGCTCTAATATTAGTATTTATTTGTTTAATTCTGATAAGTTGAATCGTTTCTTGTTTAAAAACAGATTATTTGTCTGTGTTTCGTTAGGTATTGAAAAAAATGTAGAAAGACAATTTCCTTTTTTGAATACGCAAACCATTTATAATTTTGTCGATTTTAAAAAGGAAGTAGAATCTGAAAAACAATCTGACAAATATATTTTATCTATTGCAAGAATGGATCATGACAATGTTAAGCAAGTTGATGTTCTGTTAGAGTGTTATGCAAAAAGTATACTTCCAGCAAAAGAAATTCGATTAGTTATTTTGGGTGATGGCGTTCGATTGGAAGAAATGAAAAAATTAGCCAATAAATTAAATATTTCAGATTTAGTTGATTTCAAAGGATTTGAACCTAATCCTGAAAACTATTTAAAAAATGCTTTATTTACTGTTTTAACAAGCAAATACGAAGGTTTACCAACCGTTTTAGTTGAATCATTATTAATGAAAACTCCGGTAATTTCTTTTGATTGTGAAACGGGTCCTAATGAAGTTATTATAGATCGATTTAATGGTTTATTGATAGAAAATCAAAATAAAGAGAAAATGATTGCAGGAATGAATGAGTTGATAATTAATAATGAACTTTATAAGTTTTTACAGCAAAATGCTTATAAATCAGTCAGTAAATTTCAAGTGGATTTAATAAAAGAACAATGGGGAAAAGTTATTAATGATATACTGTAAAATCAATGCCGTAATTGCGTAAATTCTGCTTTATTCTTAACATTAATCTCAATATAAATGATGGTAATTTGAATAACACTTTTGTTTTAAAATTCATGTTTTTAGGATCAACATATTTTATATATTCTAAAGATTGCTTTTTTAAACCCAAAATATGATAATTTAAACTGTATTCAATTCTGTAAACATCCAAAAATAATTTTAGACTTTCATTACTTTTCTCAATTTCAACATATTGGTTTAAATTAGTTAATTTGTTGAATTTCGATTGATCTTTAGATAAACTTTTATTTGCATTAATGAAATTATAAAACATTGTATTTTCAGCAGTTATAGAAACTTTATATTTCAATGCAATTTTAATCCAGTAATCTAAATCTTGGTCGCTCTTTAGTGTAGGATCAAATCCACCAATCTCATTAAAAATATCTTTATGTATGCAAACTGCCGATGTTAATGCAACTCTGTTTATTAAACTACTTTTGAAAAAATCATTTATATAACCTTCATAATTTTCGTTAATATCAATAAATTTATTCTTGATAAAAGTTTTTTTTGAAATTTGAGTAACGTAGCGGTTACAGTACATTTTAGCTTCCGGAAAGCGAGTTATTGTTTCATGAAATGCTTGTAAATGATTTGGTTTCCAAAGATCGTCTGCATCTAAAAAACAAAAATAATTTGCCTTTGAATGAGCCATTCCGGTATTCCGGGCAACAGAAACGCCTTGATTTTTTTGATGAATAATTTGTAAACGTTCATCATTATATTCTTCAACAATTTTTACGCTGTTATCCGTAGATCCATCATTAACAACAATAACTTCAAAGTCAATAAAAGTTTGATTAAAAACGCAATTTAATGTGTTTTTAAAATAGTTTTCTTTGTTATAAAGAGGAATAATTACTGAAAAAAAAGGTGTCATTTATAATTGGCTGAAATATCCTAAACGGTAAATATCATAAATAAATAGGGAAGGTTTGCTGCTTAATAAGTTTTTTTGAAAACTATTTTTTCTCATTTTATATATGAAATTGATTAAAAATAACAACTTTGTTTGATTTAACAAATTAAATACAGCGCTTATTTTTGCGTAATCGGCTGGTAAATAGTTTTTTGACAAAAGAAATTTTAAACCTTTTAGCGAATCATTTGTTTTTTGCATAAACACTTCGCTGGTTTCAATTCCATTATGCACTACCTGATTGTTTATGTGTTGTAACGGGATTTTATTTTTCATTAAATCGAATGAAAACAATAAATCTTCATAACGTAAATTAGGAATGTCTTCATTAAAACGAACAGTTTTAAATACGTCTTTTTTAATTAAAAAATTAAGTGTTAAAAAGGAAACATAGACATTTTCATTTCGCTTTTCGGCAGATAATGCTTCTCGTTTGTTTCCGTAAATCCATCTTAGTAATTGGTTGTCGTTAGGTTTACTTTCCTGATAAACAATTCCACCATAAACAACACCGTAATTAGAATTATTTTTGATGAAATTTATATAATTTTTGATAAACTGATCACTGATTATTCTTACATCGGCATCTAAAAAAAGTAAATTATTAAATGATGCTTTTGTTGATAATAAATTTCTAATTGCACTTCTTCCAATGTTTTGATTTAAAATATAATACGAACAGTTATCTAAATTATTAATTTCACTGTTTTCTTTATGAAAATTTTGAGAAGCATCATCTAAAACAATTATTTCAAAACTTATTTTTTCAGCGATACATTGTTCGCTTACTTCTTTAACAAGAGGAAAAACATTGTAATTATATGTAGGAATTAATATGGAAAGCATTTTATTTTTTTTGATAAAATCCGACTAAAAAATCGGGTTTGTTTTCTTTTAAATAATCATCTTCAATTTTAAACAAATTATTCAAAATAGTTTGTTTTTTCGCAGTTAAATCAACAAAATGATAAGCGATATCTTTAAATACACTCATTAAAATATTTCCGCCGAACGATCTTTCTTCAACCACATTAAAATACTTGTAAACGGTATCTAAAATATCAGCAGACGAAACACTTTCTGAAGGATCTGCTAAGTAAACGCGAAATAATCCGTTGCCGTAGAATTTATTTTTTACCAGATTAGTAGCTCCTCTAACTTTATATTCTTTGGGAATCGTATTTAAAGCTTTATTAATGGTCTGAATTTGCTTCTTTGGAAACTGAAACCTGTTTGCACCAACATATTCGTTGATAAACAAATAACCATTATCTTTTAAAGCAGGAAGAATTTTGTCTTTGAATAACTCGTCTAATTGCGAAAAATGATGTAACGATGCATGAAAAACAACCAGATCGTAATGATTATTTTTAAATTTGGTTTTGTAAATATCTTCGCATTTAAAATGAATATTGTTTAATTGCTTTTCGGGTGCGATTTTTTGAGCTTTTTCTATGTTGTTTAAACCCAGATCGACACATAAAATTTCACTGAAAGTATTGTTGAAGCTTGCATAATAAATTTCATGCTGACAAGTGCCTGAACCTAATGAAAGAACTTTTAAATCTTTTTTATCTTTTAAATGGTGGTTGATTAAATAATCTCTGAAATCTGTATTTTCATCGCCCGAAATCATTTTGTTCCAGCGTGTTTGTACAGCAGGAATATCCCACCAATTGGTATTTTCTAACCTAAAAGTATTAAATGCACTGCTAATTCTCGATTCCTTTTTAAAAGAAAATTTTGATGCAATAAAACCAAAACCTCTTTGGTTTAGCTTGGTATAAACATCGATAAAATCTTCTTTTGTAAGTAATCGAATCATTTTTAAACTGTTTTCTGAACTACTTCAAAAACTTTTCCTTCATCGCACTTTAGTGTTTTCGCAGGATATTTCAACAACAAAGCATAATCGTGCGTTGCCATTAAAATGGTACGTCCGTTTTGATTGATTTGTTGTAAAACCTCCATTACTTCAACACTTGTTTGCGGATCCAAATTTCCTGTTGGTTCATCAGCTAAAATTAACTCCGGATCGTTTAACAAAGCGCGTGCAATTGCCACACGTTGCTGCTCACCACCCGAAATTTGATGCGGCATTTTACGAATATGCTGCAACATACCAACACGGTCTAAAACGTCTTCGATACGTGTATTCATATCAACTTCGTTTGTCCAGCCGGTTGCTTTTAAAACAAATAGTAAATTTTCGAAAATATTTCTGTCTGGAAGTAACTTAAAATCCTGAAAAACAATTCCTAACTTACGTCTTAAAAAAGGAATATCGTTTTGTTTCAAAGTGCGTAAATCATAATCAACAATAACACCTTCGCCTTGTTTTAAATCTAAATCGGCGTAAAGCGTTTTCATTAAACTACTTTTACCTGAACCGGTTTTTCCAATTAAATAAATGAATTCACCTTTTTGAATATCAATATTTACATCGGCTAAAATAGGCTCGGTTTCTTGAAAAATGGTTGCGTTATGTAGTTTTAAGATAGATGCTGACATGGATTTTTTTTGTAAAAATATCAAAAGTTATGCGTTAATAAAAATTCAATCTCAAAAAAGGGAATTTAAATTTTGTTAAAGTCGATTTTTAGAAAAAGTAAAACCAATTTTTGCCGACATAAAGTTGTAGTTGTTCATATATTTTTCCCAATTTGGATGCGTTTCTGTCCGCATTTTATTAAACGAATATTTTAATCCAAAAGTTACATAAGCTCTGCTACCAATTTTATGCTGATAATCGATACCTAATCCTAAACCGTCACTTTCAAAATCTAATTCTTTACTGCCATACCCGGTTGATGTATATTTTGTATAATCGTATGAGACATAAGGTTCAATTAAACTTTCTACTGTTATTGGCTGATAATAACTTAAATAAAACCCAGGTGTAAAGGCTGTTGTTCTATGAAAAAAGCCGAAATAGTTATTGTTTTTGGTTTCCATTCTGTGTAAAGATGCATGAATACCAGCAGTAAATCGACTATAACTAAAAATTCCTAAACGTGCTGCAATTAATGGAAATGCTTCGGAATGCGCATCGCCCACCATACTTTTATTAGGAGTTAAATTTGAAAATCCAAAAGTAAATTGAAAAGTATCAACAAAATCAACTTTTGATTTTTTTTCATCTTGTGAATAACTTGATAACGAAAGTAATACGCACATTAAAACGATTATTTTCTTCATAATTAATAGTTTAAAATGCCTAAATTAACGTAATAATTATTTGTGTTATAGTGAGATATGTAACCGTAATATTTACTATTTTTACCACGTGTTATTTTTACAACATATACACTTGTGTCTTCATTTCTGGGGATAGAAATACTTATTTTACCTGATGCATCAGTTGTTGTTTTAGAAATACTTATAGGCTCATCTTGATAGCGGTCATAAACTATTTCATTAGACAATAATTCTGCTATTGTTCCATTTTTAGGTTTGTTGTAAACTGGGTAAAAATTAACTTCAGCTTCTCTTAATGGAACATTATTGTAAAGTACTTTACCCTCAATAATTGTTCGTGTATCGCCATCATAAAAATCAGTATGGCAACTGCTAAAAAATAAAGGTATTACAGCTAATAAAAATATTTTTTTCATAAGGTGTGTGTTAATTCAAGTTTCATTGCGAAACAAACAATTTCGTCTAATTTAATATAAAAATAGATTTCTTTTTCATTAATTGAAGAATAAATCGCCGCTTTTTGGTTAAAAGTTACTTCTTTTAAGTAATTAATATCGATTGCTTTGATAAGGTTTTTCTCAAGAATATCAATTGGTAAACAATCTAAACACCATTCAATGTACTTTACGTTGTTTACATGATTTAGTGCATCTAAATCGGAAAAAACTACTTTATGATGACTAACTAATTCTGCATTATGCGATAGATCAATCTTACTGAATTTCTGTAACGTAGCTTTCTTTTCGGGATATTTTTCTAAATGATCGTGAGAAATTGCAATAGTTTCGGGTCTGCGTTTTTCGGTATTTAAAACTACCCAAAGACTGTTTCCTCCAATTATTTTTTGATCGTTTAAAAAAACATCAAAATCACGAATGGTTTTTATGCCCGCAAGTGTTTCAATCCACGTTTTAATTTCAATAGTTTCGTGCCATTGCGGTAAATTTTCAATCTCGATACGCATGCTGCTTAAAACCCAAGCCTGATTTTTTTTCTGCATATCAAAATAACTCATTCCACCTAAATCTGAATGTTTCCCGGCAACCGCCTGTAGTAAATTCAATAAATCGGTAATGCGAATTTTAGAATTTACAGAGCATTTATCTATTGTTACCTGGCACGAACCTTTGTATTTTGATGAAAACTTATCGGGTAAATTCATTTATATAGCTTAAAATATTTTTTATTGGGGTTTGATACGAAAACCATTCGGTAGCTTCGTTACGTTTAAACCATGTAATTTGTCGTTTGGCAAATCGGCGGGTGTTTTTCTTGATTTCTTCTATAGCTTCATCTAAAGAAATTTTTCCATCGATAAAATCGAACAATTCGCGGTACCCAACCGTTTGTAAAGCATTTAATTGTTGGTGTTCTTTTAAATTAGCAACTTCAAGCAACAAACCGTTATTCATCATTATATCAACACGTTGATTGATTCGGTTGTACATAACTTCGCGCGGAGCTTCTAAACCAATAACGATAGGAGTGAAGTTACGTTTATTTTTATCTTGATTTAAAAACGAAGAATAAGGTGCATTTGCAGCCATTGAAACCCCAATAAATCGTTTCATTCGCTGTTGATTTACCAAAGTTTGTGGATTGTTTGTTTTAAGGAAATCAAAATAGAAAGGATCTAACTGCTGTAATTTTTCCTGAAGATATTCAAAACCGTTTTCTTCGTAATTCTTATCAATTTCTGATTTAATTTCAGCTGAAACTTCCGGAAAATCATCAAATCCTTTTAAAATAGCATCAACATATAATCCTGATCCGCCAACAACAATCTGAATATTATTTTTTAAAAATAATTGATCTAACAAAGGCAAAACTTCTTTTTCGTAATCGCCAACACTGTAATTTTCAGTAATCGATTTATTCTGAATAAAATGATGTGTTGCCTGCTTTAATTCATCGGTTGATGGAACTGCGGTACCAATTGTCATTTCCTTATAAAACTGTCGACTATCGCACGAAACAATATCGCAATTAAAATGTTTGGCTAACTGAATTGATAATGCGGTTTTGCCAATAGCTGTCGGTCCTACGATTACAATTAGATAATTATTCGTCGATTTTAACTTCTCCATCAATAAATTTTTCGCCACAATTGTAGCAGTAATTTGCAAATTCGTTGTAAATAAAAGTTTTACAGCGCGGGCAATTATTTTTTACGTTTTTAGTTCTGCGATTTCTTGATAATTCGGCAGTAACAATTCCGGTAGGCACGGCGATAATTCCGTAACCCATAATCATAATGAACGATGCTATTGCTTTGCCAATTGGTGTAATTGGAGCAATATCGCCATAACCAACGGTTGTCATAGTTACAATACACCAGTAAATACTGTTTGGAATGTTGGTAAACCCGTTGTGTCGACCTTCTATTACAAACATAATAGTACCTAAAATCACCGACATAACCAAGATAAAATAGACAAATACAACAATTTTGTTTGCACTTGCCCTTAACGATTCTTTTATGTGCGATGATTGATTTAATACCGGAATTAAGTCTAAAATAGCGAATAATCGCAGCAAACGTAACGATCTTATCACACCCAAAGCTTCTGATCCCGGAAAGAAAAAACTTAGATACATGGGTAAAAGCGACAGTAAATCTACAAAACCATAAAAACTGAAAATATAATTCAGCGGTTTTTTGTTACTTATGATTCGTAAGATATATTCCAGCGTAAAAAATACGGTGATAATCCATTCACTTACAACAAAAAAATCGTGATGAAGCTTGTCATACCGCACCACACTTTGCATCATAATTAAAAGTACACTCAATAAAATTACGGCAAGCAGCAGCAAATCGAACGTTTTACCTGCAATGGTACCCGATCCGTAAATTACAATGTAAATTTTCTGACGAAGTATTTCGTATTTCGATTTTATATGTTTCATTCCTAAAACGATATAATTTTATAGTCTTTTTTTGTGTAAAGATAATGTTTAACCGTATTCAACACATCTTTTGTATAAATAAGCGGAATTAAGATTTTACTTAAAACCTGCGCATTTAGAATTTGATAATTTAGATCGAAAAAGCAAAATCCTTTAAAAATTCCGTTTTCAATAACAACCGCACTTTTTTCGTTTAAGTTTCTTCCTTTTAAAATAATAATTATATTATTGTGTTTTAATTTGTTTGATGTTAATAATGAACTGAAAAGTTCGTTATGCAAAACGGTTGGATAATTGATGTTTTCTGCAGATGAAAGTGCGTTTTGAACTTCTTCTACAATTTCGTTTTCTTTGTACAGATCATTAATAAACTGCAACGCACTTTTTTGATTTTTAAACGATTGAACCGCATTTTTCCGACCGTCGCTTTTATGAATCTTCAAGGTTTCGTAACCATTTTCTAATTTTTCCTGATAAACCGACCATAAAAAAGGCGATTTACGTTGTGTTGGATTTAAAACCGGTTTGTTGTGCAACAATTCCTCGCGTTCTTTCAAAAGAGCGATTAATTCATTACCCGTTTCTTCAAAAGTTACCGTATAAACTTCTTTTTGAATACGTTTGGCAATTTTGGTATCGGCAGTAAAAATCTGATTTAATTTTTTACGGATATTACTGCTTTTTCCTATAAAAATAATGTTTCCTTTATCGTTATGAACGTAGAAAATTCCAATGCTTGTAGGAATGTTCTCTAAAATATCGAACAATTTAGGAGATATTCCCTGATGAACTTCGTTTTTAATTTGCTGTTTAACAATTTGTTTGTCAATGTCTTTATCTAACAACAGTTTAAAAAGTTTAAGTGTAGCCATAGCATCACCGCTTGCTCTGTGTCGATCGGCAATTGGAATTCCCAACGATCGAACCAACTTACCCAAACTATACGCTTGTGCATCGGGTAACAAAACTTTAGACATTTCGACGGTACACAGCGTAGGTTTTTGAAATTTGTAACCTAATCGGTCAAATTCCAACTTTAAAATTCGGTAATCAAACGGAGCGTTGTGGGCAACAATAATACAGCCTTCGGTAATTTCAATGATGCGTTTGGCAACCTCAAAAAACTTTGGAGCCTGACGCAACATGGCATTATTTATACCGGTAAGTTTAACAACAAACGGCTGAATGGGAATTTCGGGGTTAACCAGACTTATAAACTGATCTACAATTTCAACACCGTCAAACTTATAAATAGCAATTTCGGTAATTCCTTCTTTATTAAATTGCCCGCCGGTGGTTTCTATATCTATTACTGCGTACATTCTTCAATGTCAATTTCAATTTCAAAAATCAATGACAATATTAAATACAATTTTTTAAAATTGAAATTTGCAATTGATATTGTAGTTTCTATTGAAAAATTATTTTTTATTAATTATCATTTTCGAAGAAATTGCTATTAACTCTTCAACTTCTTTTAAAAGCAAATCTCGAACATTTTTATCGCCTTCTTTTATATAATTTAGAATTTTTAAAGAATTTCTAGATTCTTTTAATTCTTTTACAGATAAACCAACTTTAAAAATAAAATCTTTATTAGTATTAGTTCCTTGGGCTTCCCCAAAATTTAAAGAAGCACTTCCAGATGAACGGATTAATTGATTTTTATAATATTCGTTCTCATAACTTTTATCTAAATTTCGAGTAAAAAAAATACACTCACCGGCAAAGCGAACCAAACGATCTTCAAAGTTGAAAATTTTATTTTCAAATATGCTTTTCATTTCCATTTTTTAAATCATAATATTTGAATTTGCCATTGCTTTTTTCTTCTACGAAAATAAGGCTGGTTTCTTAAAGGCTAAAATACGAAAAATGTTAATGAAGCAAGTAATTATGTTTAATCTGTTTTTAGAGAAGTATTTATTTTTTTTGATCTTGTTTTTGATGTTGAATTGTAAGGATATAAAGAGTGTTTTCTAAAATTTCATAATATAGTAGATAATTATGAATGACCTTTACAGAAACATTTTTAATATCTGTTTTTCTGCCAATTAGCGGAAATTCCTTTAAAAGATTTAGCTGTTCAAATATCAAAGAAGTTAGTTTAATACTGAAAGATTTTGATTTATTTCGATTGTTCCAATATTCTAAAATAGCTGCTAAATCATCTTTTGCTTTAACTGTACAAACTATTTGCTCAACCATTCGTTAATTTCTTTTTCAACATCGGTTTGTGATAGAATTTCGCTATTTTTCACCTGATTTCTACCTTCTAAAACAGCTTTTTTTTCCGTTTCGGTTGTATGATAAACAGTATCATCACTCTGAAATTTAAGTAACTGTAGTAATTCTTTTAATTGAACTACATCAGTAATTTGAGTGATTTTATTAATAAGATTGAGTTTTAATTCTGCTGAATTCATAACACTAGGTATTTAATTTCAATAGTAAATTTACAAAAAAATAATTTCAAATTATATTACCTCCCGCCAAAAATAGAACTTCCAATACGTACAATAGTACTTCCACATTCAATAGCAATTTTGTAATCGCCACTCATGCCCATAGAAAGTTGCTGAAAATGACAGTTTGGTAACTGGTAAGGCTGTAAATAATCGAAAATATCTTTTAATGATTGAAATTCTTTACGAATTACGTCTGCATCTTTTGTAAAAGAGGCCATTCCCATTAATCCGATTATTTTTATGTTCTCTAATGATTTAAATTCGTCTGAATGTATCAATTGCAACAATTCATCGTGCGCCAAACCAAATTTCGATTCTTCGGTTGCAATGTAGACCTGTAACAAACAAGGAATTACACGTCGCCATTTTTTTGCTTGTCGATTGATTTCAACCAATAATTTTAAACTGTCAACGCCGTGAATTAAACTTACATAAGGTGCCATGTATTTCACCTTGTTCGTTTGTACGTGACCAATCATGTGCCATTGTATATCTTTTGGCATTTGTTCCCATTTTTCGGTCATTTCCTGAATTTTGTTTTCGCCAAAAATACGTTGTCCGACATTATAAGCTTCCAACAAATTGGAAACCGGTTTTGTTTTAGAAACAGCAACTAAATGAACATGTTCAGGTAAAGTGTTTTTTATATTTTGTAAGTTTTCAGCTATACTCATTTTTTTAACAACAAAGTTTTTAAGTTTTTACACAAAGTTTACAGAGAACCGTTTATGACTCTTTTTAAACCATATTTTAATAAAATAACATTAAAGTTTATTAATAATCCAAGTTTGAAATTTCCTAGTTTCATATAGGTTAATGTCTGTGCTAAATGTACATCGTTTAGTGCGTCAACACTTTTTATTTCAATAACTAATTTATTTTCAACCAATAAATCCATTCTGTAACCACATTCAAGACGCACATCTTCAAAAACCAAAGGCATTGCTTTTTCTTTCTCAACAATTAATCCTTCTTGTTGAATTTTATAGAATAAGCATTCTTTATAGGCACTTTCCAATAGTCCCGGCCCTAAAGCTTTATGAACTTCAATAGCTAAACCAATAACTTTATTAGATAATTCATTTTCAATCATACGCTTTGCTTGCTTTGTGTGAAATCTTTGTGCCTTTTGTGGTTAACTTAAAATTCGTAAATAATTAAACCGTTGCGCAGTTTTGGTTCTATATATGTACTTTTTGGCGGCATGGTTAAATCGTTATCGGCAAGGGTTTTAATTTCGTTTACCGATGATGGATACAATATAAATCCGATTTTAAATTCAGCGTTATCAACCTTATTTACTAATTCCATAATGTTTTTATTTCCCGGTATGTAACTAATTCTATTGTCGGTTCTTAAGTCTTTTATATTCAATAAAGGGTTTAATATTAAATCATATAAAATCTGCGCATCTAAATTGTCAATGATCTGATCTTCATTTGGAATATTCTTTAAAGTCAACGAATAAAACGATCCCTCTAAATACATACCAAACGTATATTTTTTTGTGGGTTTCCAATATTCATGTACTTTTTCAACCGAAAATTTTTCATTTAATATGTTCAAAAACTCATCTGTTTCCATACCGTTTAAATCATGAATTAATCGGTTGTATTCGTTAATCTGTATCAGCTTTTCGCAAATCAGATAACTCATAAAATAATTCATATTATTGCTGGCATTCTTGTTGTTTTCTTTTAAAAGTAAATCTGATGTCGCAGAACGATGATGTCCATCGGCAATATATAAATTAGGAATTTTCTTAAAAGTCTGTTGAATAAAATTTAATTCTTCTTCAGAATCAATTTTCCAAAGTACGTGCCTTTCTCGATTGGTTGTTGAAAAATCGTACAAAGGCGTTTGATTCATTTTTTTGGCAATCCACTGTTCCAATTCTTCGCAATTTGGATACATCATTAAAACCGGTTCGGTATTAAATCTGGTTTCGTTAAAATAATCCTTTAAATTTTCAACGCGGTATTGTAAGGTGTTTTCGTGTTTTTTAATCACATTGGTTTCGTAATCTTTCAACGAAGTTCCAGCTAAAATTCCAACGAAATTATTTTTTTTCGATTTGATTTGATACAGATACATTGCCGGATTTTCTTCCTTAATTAAAATTCCGTCGCGTTTAAAATCCTGATATTTTGTTGCTACCATTTTGTAACGGCGCAACGGATCGATTTTTTCCTGATTGATAAACGCTAAATTAACAATATGAAGAAAAGAAAACGGATTAAAATCGAGCCACGATGCCAGTTCGGCTGCCGAATAATCATCGTACGGACGCGTAGTTACCAACGAAACTTTATCTGCCGCCGGGCGAACTGCTTTAAAAGGAATTATATCTGCCATTTATTTAAAATCAAATTAATAAATAGTTTCTGCTGATACAGTCACTGTCAAGCCGAATCAAGTTCAGCTTCTAATTATTTAAATTTAACGATGCGATTCCGAAACAAGTTCGGAATGACAAAACGTTTGAAATTAGTATTTCTAAAGATAATAAATGTATCTATTAAAAATGCATAAAGACAATTGAACAGCGTTCAATCGTCTTTAAAACTTTATTTTCTATCTATTTACGAAAACATTTTTGCAACTTTCTCTGCTTTTTTGCTTTCAGAATAATCGTAAAAACCTTCGCCGGATTTTACTCCTAATTTTCCTGCCATAACCATGTTTACCAATAACGGGGACGGAGCGTATTTAGGGTTTTTAAATCCATCGTACATTACGTTTAAGATCGATAGGCAAACATCTAAACCAATAAAATCGGCTAATTGTAATGGTCCCATTGGGTGCGCCATTCCTAATTTCATAACCGTATCAATTTCGCTAACACCTGCAACGCCGTTGTATAATGTTTCGATAGATTCGTTAATCATTGGCATTAAAATACGGTTTGCAACGAAACCTGGATAATCGTTAACTTCGGTTGGTGTTTTTCCTAAAGCTAAAGATAAATCCATGATTTTTTTGGTAACTTCATCGGTAGTGTTGTACCCACGGATAATTTCTACCAATTTCATGATAGGCACAGGGTTCATAAAGTGCATACCAATTACGCGTTCCGGGTTTTTAACAACCGCTGCAATCTGCGTGATAGAAATAGAAGAGGTGTTTGATGCCAAAATAACATCTTCTCTGCAAACTTCGCTTAATTCTTTAAAGATGTTCAGTTTTAGGTTGATGTTTTCTGTAGCAGCTTCAACAACCAAGTCTACATTTACAACGCCGTCTTTAACATCGGTATAAGTAATAATATTTTCAATAGTAGCTTTTTTCTCTGCTTCGGTAATTGATCCTTTCGCAATCATACGGTCTAAATTAGACACGATAGTGTTCATTCCACGTTCTATTGCTTGATCCGAAATATCAATTAAACAAACTTTAAATCCTTTTTGTGCAAATGTATGAGCAATTCCGTTACCCATTGTTCCTGCACCAATTACAGCTATATTTTTCATTTTTATGTTTTAATACGAATTTATGCGAATATACTTTTTTTAATTTATTTACCGAAACAATTAATGATGTGATACGCAATTCTTAATGCTTCTGTTCCGTCTTCTAACGTTACAATTGGTGGTGTGTTGTTGTTAATGGCATCGGCAAAAGTTTCCAACTCATCTAAAATGGCATTGTTGGTTTCTACCGAAGGGTTATCGAAATAAATCTGCTTTTTAATGCCCTCTGCATTTTGAAGGATCAAATCGAAATCGCCCGGAACTTCAGGTGCATCTTTCATTTTTACAACTTCACAGATTTTATCAAGGTAATCGACAGAAATATACGCGTCCTTTTGAAAAAATCGAGCTTTACGCATATTTTTCATTGAAATTCGGCTCGATGTTACATTAGCAACACAACCGTTATCAAACTCAATACGTGCATTGGCAATATCGGGCGAATCGCTAATTACGGCAGTTCCCGTTGCATGAATATTTTTAACCGGCGATTTTACAACGCTTAAAATAGCATCGATATCGTGAATCATTAAATCTAAAACCACAGGAACATCGGTACCACGCGGATTAAATTCTGCCAAACGGTGCGTTTCTATAAACATTGGATTGTGAATTTTATCTTTAACCGCTTTAAATGCCGGATTAAATCGTTCCACATGACCAACTTGTCCTTTTACATTATATTCTTTTGCAAGTTCAATAATATGTTCGGCTTCTTCAACGGTATTCGAAATTGGTTTTTCCAGAAAGATATGTTTGCCCGCTTTAATAGCATCAACCGCACAATGGTAATGCGAAAGGGTAGGCGTTACAATATCAACTACATCAACCGCTGCAATTAAATCGCTAATGGTATCGAATGATTTGTAACCGAATTCTGCAGAAACTTTTTCGGCATTTTCTTTAGATGGATCGTAAAAACCGACCAATTCGTATTTTGATGATTGATTTAACAATCGCAAATGGATTTTTCCTAAATGACCTGCGCCTAATACGCCAATTTTTAACATAATGAATGTTTTTTGCAAAGTTAGAATATATTTGAAAACCGAAGTGTTTTATTAGCTGAAAGTTACGCCGATGTTAAAAATATTCTACCGAAAACGTTGTGTTAACTTTGAAAATATATGTAATTTTGATGCACTGAAAAACTTCTTTAAAACGTGAAAGACACCGCAAAACATCAAGGTTTACGAAACCAGTTGGTAAAATTACTGGCAGAAAAGGGCATTTACGACACCAATGTTTTAAATGCAATGAATGCTGTGCCGCGCCATTTGTTTTTAGAATCTGGTTTTCAGGATTTTGCGTATCAGGACACCGCTTTTCCTATTGGTGCCGGACAAACTATTTCACAACCTTACACCGTTGCTTTTCAGTCGCAGTTGTTGCAGGTTAAAGCCGACGATAAAGTGTTAGAAATAGGCACAGGATCGGGATATCAAACGGCGGTTTTATGTAAAATGGGAGCAAAGGTTTTTACTATTGAACGCCAGAATGAATTATACAGAAAAACATCGGTTTTATTACCAAAATTAGGATATAGACCACGAGTTGTTTCGTTTGGTGACGGATACAAAGGCTTGCCTAAAGATGCTCCGTTTGATGGAATTATTGTTACAGCCGGAGCTCCGTTTGTTCCACAACCTTTATTAGCTCAATTAAAAATAAGAGGAAGGTTAGTAATTCCCGTAGGAGATGAAAAACAGGTAATGACGTTGTTGATAAGAACATCGGAAACGCATTTTGAACAGCACGAGTTTGGCGATTTTAAGTTTGTACCGATGTTGGAGGATAAGAATAGGTAGATTTACTCAAACCAACTAATTATTTCAGCCAAGCCAACAAAAAATGATACTCCAAAGATTATAAAAAGTAAAAAACAACCAATTGGAATGAGCTTTTCAAAAAAGTTAGATTTTGTGGGTTCAATAACTTCCTTACGTTTGCCTTCAAATTTTTATATATAATCAATTACTATTGGTGAATCTTCATCAATCCAATTTGCAAAGCGTTCAAAAGGTACCGTTTTGTCTTTTGATTCATTGGTAATTGAATCAATATTTTTTGAAGCAACAATTAAATTCATAGCATATAGCAACAAACCTTCTTTATTAGCCTTAATGTAACTATACTCTGCTTCATCAAAAATCCCAAAATAGGCATTTTCTTTTAATTTTTCTGTATCGAATTGATTTATTAATTCTTGAATTTGTTGATCATTCATAAGTTATAATTTAATCAAAAATAAAAACTTATTAGTTTCCTAATAAGCCTTCTTTAAACGGGCTAAATCAATTTTATTGTCGCGATCTTTAATGGTTTCGCGTTTATCGTACAGTTTTTTACCTTTTGCCAAAGCAATTTCAACCTTTGCCAAGCCTTTTTCGTTGGTAAACAATCGCAGTGGAACAATGGTTAAACCTCTATTCTGCACACTTTTATTTAACGATTTTAATTCTTTTTTATTCAGTAGTAATTTACGTTCGCTTTTTGCCTTATGGTTGTAATGCGTTCCAAACGAATATTCTTCTACATGCGAATTAATCATGAACAATTCGCCGTTTTGAAACTCGCAAAAACTGTCTGCAATAGATGCCTTCCCCAAACGTATCGATTTTATTTCGGTTCCAGCCAAAACAATTCCTGCCGTGTATTTTTCAATAAACTCAAATTCAAATTTGGCACGTTTGTTTAATATGTTTATACTTTTCTGCATGGTGCAAATGTACTAAAAGTTGCTGTTTTGTAAAACTATTTGTCTTTTTTCCAGATAGAATAAATAATGGTGATGCCTAAAATACCCGAAATGATAAAACCAAGTAAGCCTAAAAGCGAATTTCCGAAGAAAAGCGGCGGAATATGTGCCATCATTAAAATAGACGAACCAATGGATAAAGCAGCAATGATAATGGCATACGTTAACCGGTTCGATGAATTTTGAAGGGTTTTTCGCATGTCTTCCAATCCTTCTACTTCAAAGTTTACTTTTAATTTGTCGTCTTTTATCTTTTCCAATAAAACCGTTAAATCGTCTGGTAAATTTTGCAGGTTTGCAGCAAGTATCTTTAAATGTTTTAATGATTTTTGAGCGATTTGTTTGGGTCCGTACTTTTTTAAAGCCAGTTCGTTTGCATACGGGCGCATGCTTTCCATAACATTTAATTCGGGATCTAACTGCTTGCCAATTCCTTCAATAATCGATATTCCGCGTAACAGCAAATAAATAAATTCGGGCATCAGGACATGATTTTTTGCCATAATTGATTTTACTTTTGCTACAATATCGTTCACGTTGATTTCGTTCAAAGCCGTATGTTCCAGCATGTGGAAAATATCGTAAATTTCACGTTCCAGCGTTTTTTCGTCTTCAATATGGTATTCAATTGCCAAACGTTTCATTAATCGAATGATTTTCTTGGCATCCTGAATCAAGAAACTCTCAATAATTCCCTCTAAAAGTTCCATATCGCCTTTCATGATCTGACCCATAGATCCAAAATCAATAAAGCAAAACTTTTGATCGTTCATTATAAAAACGTTACCCGGATGCGGATCGGCATGAAAAAAACCGTCTTCTAACACCATTTTCATAAACAGCACAATACCGGTTTGCGCAACATCTTTAGGCAACATGCCGTTTTCAATGATTTTTTCTTTGTTGTTTACCTTAAAACCATCGATAAACTCCATAGTTAAAATGTTGTTGTTCGATAGTTCTTTAAATGTTTTTGGAACGTAAACTTCGGTGCGATTTTCAAAGTTTTTTCGGAACTTTTCTATATTATGAAATTCGTTTGTAAGTGATAATTCCCGATACATATTATTTTCGAAGGAATTTATCAGCTGTGTTAAACTCATTTTTCTGGCAGCATCGTAATTCTTTTCAAGTATTTTTGCCAGATCCTTCATAATCATAATATCCGATCTTATGATTTCATCAATGGTTGATCTTTTTACCTTGATGACCACTTTTTCGCCATTAACCAACCGTGCTACATAAACCTGTGATATGGAGGCTGAAGCAATGGGAGTAGGGTTGATGTATTCAAAATGTTCATCGGGATTTATCAGCAGTTCATCGGCTATCTTCTTGTAAATATCCAATTCTTCTGGCGGAACATTATCCTGCAGTTCGGCTAATTCGGCAATCATTTCGGCAGGCAGAATATCTTCACGATTGCTGAACATCTGTCCTAATTTAACGTAAGTTGGTCCTAATTCTTCCAACACCAAACGTACACGCTTGTAAACCCCGAGTTTAAAAATTTCTTCACCACGTTTCGATTTTAAGAAACCCTTTGGCAGAAACTTTTCGGCACTTGTGCGTGCAATAATATCATCGAATCCGTATTTAGATAAGATGCTGATTACGTTGCCTATACGTTTAATTTTTCTAATCTGGTTCATAGCCTTTTTTCCTGATTAAAAGGTATAAAAAAAAGTAGTAAGGTTTTCTTACTACTTTCTTAAATTTTTATTGAATTATTTTTTTAAAGAAGAATTGGTGTTTTTAATAGTAACCTTTAAAGCTTCTTCGTCTTTAATTTTATCCATTAACAGTACATCATTTTCATGAATGTTTCCGTTGATAATTTCTTCTGCCAATAAATCTTCCACATACTTTTGGATGGCACGTTTTAACGGACGCGCTCCATATTGTTTGTCGAAACCTTTATCTGCAATGAAATCTAATGCTTCGGTTGTTAATTCTAACTGATAACCTAAAGCGTTTACGCGTTCGTACAGTTTTTCAATTTCAATGTTGATGATTTTGTGAATATGTTCTTTCTCTAAAGCATTGAACACAACAACATCATCAATTCTGTTTAAAAATTCAGGTGCAAAAGCTTTTTTCAAAGCATTTTCAATAACCGATTTTGTAAGATCTTCCTGCTGGTCTTGTTTAGATTTGGTTCCGAAACCAACGCCTGTACCGAAATCTTTCAGCTGACGTGCACCAACATTCGATGTCATTACAATAATCGTATTTCTAAAATCGATTTTTCTACCTAAACTGTCCGTTAAATGCCCATCATCTAAAACCTGTAACAACATATTGAAAACATCCGGATGCGCTTTTTCAACCTCGTCTAACAAAATTACCGAATATGGTTTTCTGCGAACTTTCTCTGTTAACTGACCGCCTTCTTCGTATCCAACGTATCCCGGAGGTGCACCAACTAAACGTGAAATGGCAAATTTTTCCATGTATTCGCTCATGTCAATACGTATCAAGGCATCTTCTGAATCAAAAATTTCTTTTGCAATTACTTTAGCCAATTGCGTTTTACCAACACCAGTTTGACCCAAGAAAATAAACGAACCAATTGGTTTGTTAGGATCTTTTAAGCCTGCACGGTTTCTTTGAATCGATTTTGCAATTTTAGCCACCGCTTCATCCTGACCAATAACTTTACCTTTAATGGCATCTGGTAATTTAGCCAGTTTTTTACTTTCCGCCTGTGCAATTTTATTTACCGGAATACCTGTCATCATTGAAACTACATCGGCAACATGCTCTTCGGTAACAGTGATTTTATTGTTTTTAGAATCTTCTTCCCAACGTTCTTGTGCAACGGCTAAATCTTTTTCAATACGTTTTTCATCATCACGTAAAGCCGCAGCTTCTTCGTATTTCTGACGTTTAACAGCATCTGATTTCTTTTCGCGAACTTCTTCTAATTCTTTTTCAAGATTCAAAATATCATCAGGAACTTCAATGTTTGTAATATGTACACGCGATCCGGCTTCATCCAAAGCATCTATAGCTTTGTCCGGTAAGAAACGCTCACTCATATATCTGCTTGTTAATTTTACGCAAGCTTCAATAGCTTCCATCGTATAAATAACATTATGGTGATCTTCGTATTTAGGTTTAATGTTGTTTAAAATGGTAATTGTTTCTTCTTCTGTTGTAGGTTCTACAATTACTTTTTGAAAACGACGTTCCAACGCTCCGTCTTTCTCAATATACTGACGATATTCGTCTAGCGTTGTTGCACCAACACATTGAATTTCTCCACGAGCTAATGCAGGCTTAAACATATTAGAAGCATCTAACGAGCCTGTTGCACCACCGGCACCAACTATGGTATGAATTTCATCGATAAAAAGAATGATATCATCGTTCTTTTCCAATTCGTTCATAACGGCTTTCATACGCTCTTCGAACTGACCGCGGTATTTTGTACCAGCTACCAAACTAGCCAAATCTAAAGTTACCACACGTTTGTTGAACAAAATACGCGATACTTTCTTTTGAATGATTCGCAACGCCAAACCTTCTGCAATGGCAGATTTACCCACACCTGGTTCACCAATTAACAACGGATTGTTCTTTTTACGGCGCGATAAGATTTGCGAAACACGTTCGATTTCTTTTTCACGACCTACAACAGGATCCAGTTTGCCTTGTTCTGCCAGTTCGGTTAAATCGCGACCAAAATTATCTAATACCGGAGTTTTAGATTTTTTGCCTGCTTTATTTTGTGCTGACGGATTATTGAAGTTATCTGACATACTGTCACCTCTTTCCTCATCATCAAATGCACTGTTACGAGGTTGCTCGCTTAAAGATTCTGAATTTGATAACAAACTCACAAATTCTTCTTTCGAATTGTCGTAATCAACTTTACATCGATTCAAAAGAATCGTTGTTGGATCTTCTGTGTTTCTAAGTATCGACATTAAAATGTGTCCGGTGTTAATTACATCGGTTTTATATAATTTTTTTTCCAGAAAGGCTCTTTTTAAAGCGTTTTCTGCCTGTTTTGTAAGATGAATGTTCTTCTTCTCGGTGTTAATAATTTTATTAGGGTTCTCTGGAATCAATGCTTCAAATCGATTTCTAAGAAATTCCAAATCAATTGATAAGTTTTGTAATATCGTAATTGCTTCGCCTTGGCTTTCGCGCAAAATACCAAGCATGATATGCTCTGTACCAATATAATCGTGCCCTAAACGTAAAGCTTCATCTCTACTAAAGGTAATCACTTCCTTTACTCTTGGTGAAAAATTGTCGTCCATTTTATAATATTTAGGGTTTTTTTTAATTAACATATCAAAATCTGTACCCTTTATTTTTGTGGCAGTGTCTTTTGATATTATCTAATTTAACAAACTAATTTCTATTTTCCTACTAATGTTAAAAGAAAAAAGATAGCTTAATTGCTATCTTGATTTATTGAGTTAATGATGGATGCTTCTTCCGGCGTATCATCTACAGGTCCGTCTTCGTAACCTTCGTCATAATATTCTTCTGGCGAATTCATTGATTTGATTTCCTCATCAGTATACTGATAATGCGAATTGAATTTCTTCGTTTTTTTGTCATAAACCAATGCTTCTTTTCTGTAATCGGTCTTAATCATTAAACCTCCGCATGATGCAGGTGTTAGTTTTGCTTCGTTTTCGTAGATTTTTGCGCCAACTTTAAAAGCATTTATGGTAGGCAATTCATTTTCGAAATTTTTAATGTACAAACCTTCACCTTTATGATTAAAAATTACCAACATGCTGCTTGTGTAATCGTTGTTTTCAAACAAAACCGCTAAATCGTCTTCATCATTGTCATCATCGGTAAAATCGCCAAACGCATACACCGATTTTGCACGGTCGGCAATTTTGGTTAAAAAGTACGTTCCGTCTAAATAATTATTGTATTCTAAAAAGTTGTAAATGTGTTCACGGTAATTTTCCGGAATGTTATCGTATTCCGCTACAGAGAAAATTCCGTTTATGGCATCTAAACGTTCTTGAGAATATTCTTTTTCATTTTCGATAGTTGCCATGCGGTGCTTGTAATCTAAATAGAAATATCCGCCAGCGCCAATTAATATAAAACCAAGTATTACTAGTAAAATGATTAAACCTGTTTTAGATTTCTTTGGTTTGATTTCTGTTTTGCTTTCTTGAAAATGTTCGTTATTTGTTTCCATGTTTCTTTCTGAATTTTTATCAAATGTAAAAAAACCTTTTATTTTAACAATCGTTTTTAAAAATAAAGCGCAAAAAAATAAGCCCGATACAATATCGGACTTATCTATATATTTGGGTAGAATATTATCTGATTATGATAATGCTTCTTTAACGCGATCTGATGCTTCTTGGAATTCGATAGCCGATAAAATTGGCATACCAGATTCATCGATAATCTGTTTAGCTAAATCTGCGTTTGTTCCTTGTAAACGTACAATAATTGGCACTTTAATTTCGTCACCCATGTTTTTGTAAGCATCAACAATACCTTGAGCTACACGGTCGCAACGAACAATTCCACCAAAAATATTGATTAAGATTGCTTTTACGTTTGGATCTTTTAAAATGATACGGAAAGCGATTTCAACACGTTTTGCATCAGCAGTTCCACCTACGTCTAAGAAGTTAGCTGGTTCAAAACCTGCATACTTAATTAAATCCATAGTAGCCATTGCCAAACCTGCACCGTTAACCATACATCCTACAGTTCCATCTAAATCAACATAGTTTAAACCTGCTGCTTTAGCTTCAACTTCGATTGGACGCTCTTCTGATTCATCGCGCATTTCAGCATAATCAGCATGGCGGTATAATGCGTTGTCGTCTAAAGTTACTTTAGCATCAACAGCAATAATTTTATCGTCAGATGTTTTTAAAACCGGGTTGATTTCGAACATTGAAGCATCGCAACCAATGTAAGCGTTGTATAATGAATCAACAAACTTAACCATTTCTTTGAATGCACCACCTGATAAACCTAAGTTAAAAGCAATTTTACGTGCTTGGAAACCTTGTAAACCAACAGATGGATCAATTTCTTCTGTAAAGATTAAATGAGGTGTATGTTCTGCAACTTCCTCGATATCCATTCCACCTTCGGTAGAATACATAATCATGTTTCTTCCAGTGGCTCTGTTTAATAAAACAGACATATAAAATTCTGAAATTTCACTGTCTCCAGGATAGTAAACGTCTTCAGCAATTAATACTTTATTTACCTTTTTACCTTCTGGAGGAGTTTGTGGAGTAATTAAATCCATACCAATAATCTGGCCTGAAATTTCTTTAACCTGGTCTAAATTCTTTGCTAATTTAACACCGCCGCCTTTACCACGACCACCAGCATGAATTTGAGCTTTGATTACATGCCAACCTGTACCGGTTTCTTCTGTTAGTTGTTTTGCTACTGTTACTGCTTCTTCTGCCGTATTAGCTACATGACCGCGTTGTACACGTACACCATAACTAGAAAGTATCTGTTTACCTTGAAATTCGTGTAAATTCATTGAATTATATGTTTTTTAGATGTACAAAAATAGGAAACTTGTTTTACATTGCCTAAAAAAAATGAAATATTGTTGTTTTAGTAATGCAGGCGTTCGATATTTCTGTGATTAATTAATTGTTTTTGTACTATATTATTAAATCAGTTGGTGCTGAAGGAGATGGTGTTTCAACAATAACGGCACTTTCTTCGTTCACCTGTTTAAAGCCTATTTTATTGATTGGCGGTTTTTTTGCCTGATACGATTCCAGATCGGCTTCCAATTCTAAAATTCTGTGAGAAAAGTCTTGTCCAACGTTTTGCTTTGCCTCCAGTAAAAATACTGCACATCTTTTAATATATTCTGATGTAAGTTTTGCTTTTGCCTCATTGAATGAAGCCGATAAAATTTTATCGTTCAATTCTATGTTTTTTGTTTCATCTTTTCGGTGCAGCGCGTATAAGCGTTTCTTTAAAGATTGCGTAAAATCGATAATCATGGTGTTTGAAAACAATCTCATTTCATTTGCAATAGGCTCCCAAAACGATTTGCACAATGCTTTGTGTGTTTTCAAAATATTTAAAAGCGGTGAATCTTCTACCAGATTTTGCACCAGATGGTAAATAATCAGTTGTGCGCGTTCGTCTGAATTGGGTGGAAAAACAGGTATCTGCATATCAAAATTTCCGGGCGATAATATTTCATCGTCAAATAAACTCAATATTTCTGCAGATCCCACAACAAGTAATTCCTGATGAATATCTTTCTTGGAATGACGCAAAATGGTATTTATCAATTCTATATTTTCAGAGAAGAACGTTTGGTTTTCATTTCTGCTTACCAGCTCGTCTAACGAATCTATAAACAGCATGGTTTTAGGATGCTGCATTTTGGTGTTTAAAAAGTTTGTAAACGAATTTTTACTGGTTTTCAGGTTTCCTGCCAGATAATCTTTGTAAACATGTACAAAATCGTAACCAATCATCTGTGCTATTTTGCGTGCCCAGTATATTTTTCCGCTTCCAGGGGGTCCGTACAAAACAATTCCTGCAGGTCTTGAGATTCCCCAAGTTTGCAGTTGTTCTTTGTTTATAAACGGATCCAGCATATCATTCAAATAGAAAAACAAATCGGTATAGCCCACCAAACTTTTGTTGTTATAGTTTTCGGGCTCTGGGAAAGCTTCATCTATAAACGGATATTCGCCACCAATATATAAATGTATCAGGTAACTAGAAAGGTTTGTTTTTATATTTTTGGCGGCTTCTTCGGGAATTCCGTTCGATACAAAAAATTCCAACACCTTTTCTTCGCTTACTTTTATGACTTTTGCAATATCAGAAAGTGTTTTTTCTTTCGCATGATCCTTGCTATACTTCTTTAAAAATGCAATGTTTTTTTCTGCAAAAGTTTTAAATTCTTCTTTTACGTTGAAGTTGTCGTCTATACAAAAACCTAAATCGATGTTAAAGTCGTAAATAAAGTTTTGTAAGCTTTCTAACGATATTCCTAACTGATCGGATAAATCTTTTAATTTCATTTTTTGTTTTTAAAGATACTAAATGAGTTAAATTAAATTACAACGTTGTATTTGTTTTAACTTTTTTTGGTTGATAGAATCTGGTCTATTTCCTTGATGATATCGGTTTGTGGCTGTTTGTTGGTATCTATAAACGTACTGCCATTACCGTAAGGCGCATAAACTTCGGTGCGTGTTACCGAAAATAACCCAATTGTTGGCGTTAATGCTGCACTGCTTAAATGCATCATTCCGGAATCTGCGGCAACAACCAATTCGCAATTTGCCATTAACGATGCTATTTCGCGAACGTCTTTGCTGTAATAAGTTGGTAATTTTCGTTCTAACTGCGAAATATCTTCAACCGGTAAAATTTCAATTAAATTATAATCTTCGGCATATTTTGGGTAGAATTTTTCGTAAAAATCGTTCCACCATTCAACCGAATAACATTTTGCGCCCGTTGCAAACGTAAAAAATGCTATGGTTTTTCGTGTATCGTTTTTGGTGACCTTTAATAAGTCTTGTTTTCCTTGATTTAATTCTGCTTTTGATAATTTTAAATCTAAAACAGGAACATCGCCAGTCAATGGTTTTTGATTTAAAACTTCTAAAAATCGACGGAAATTATAAACCGGATATTTCGCAATATGTTCAATATCGTTGTATTTATTTTTTAATTCTTCGAAATCATCGCCATAAAACTTAAAATCTGCCGACGGAATTATTGTTGATATTCTGCCCGAAGATGAGCCTTTTTCTACATTAATTACCAAATCGTATTTTGTACGCTTTAATGAAAACCACACTTTTAGATATTCTGAAAAATCTTTCAATGGTTTTTTAGGAAGTTCGATGATATTTTTAACCTGCGGATAATTCTGAAAGATAATTGGCGTTATTTTTCCTTTTACAAAAAGATCTATTGTGCAGTTTGGAAACGTGTTTGCTATTTCCTGAACTAACGGAGTGATTAAAAGCATGTTTCCCAAACGATGATTTGGGCGACTGATTAACACGCGGTTTACTTTAAAGTTATGTGCTTTTTTCTGCATCTCGCCAACAGATTTTTTCCCAATGTTGTGGGTTAAAGAATGCATTAGCTTTCTGCGAACAATATTTGCTTTAGATTTTAAGCTCATTATTACGTTAAGTAAATTATTATTGTTTGTTTTTAGAATTGAACTGGTTTTCGCGATGCGTTGTGTACAGATAAATATTGGTCATGAAAAAGAATATAAATCCGAATAAAAACCAATGCAACACATTTGCGGTTCTTACAATTGCTTTGTTATAATCTTGTAAAAGCCTTAAAATTTGACCATCGGTTTTTATGTCGCTAACTGTTTCAGGATACCCAAATGTTTCTAATGCAGGTGTTGTTGGTAAACAAAGCCATAAGACCATCGCATAAATTCCGAAAAGAACAAGCGACAGTTTCATTTTATCAAAAGCATCAACATTTTTGTTTCTAAACCTTACAAAATAGGCGATAAGGTACATTAAAAACAATGAGGCAACAACGTATATTATAGGAATGTCTTTAAACATAAACATCATTTTTAATAAAGATAGCTTTTACAAGGTTTGCTAACTTAATTTTGACTGCAATTTATTGAAAACTATTTTATCTACCGGCAATGTAAACGGATTATTCGCTGTTAACGGAATCCAGTTTACTTCCTGAATATTTTTATCGATGATTTCTAAATTGTGCAAATCTATAATCGTAGCGAAAAAATACAGCGTTAAAAGCTGTTTGCCGTCTTTTGCCAGCGATGCAACAAAATCTTCCTGAATATAAAAAGCATCGCCAACTGTAATTTCCAGATTCAGTTCTTCTTTAAATTCACGCTTTAAACAATCGGCAGTTCCTTCCCCAAATTCCAATCCGCCACCGGGCAGTTTCGCTACCATATTTCCGGCAAAAGGTTCTTTTAAAGTTAAAATTTCGTTGTTAACAATGCACAATGCATAAACCCGAATATTGAAACCTTTAAAGTTTTGTGTTTCCATTCTTCAAAAATATTCATATTTAACCAATTATTTTTAAGATTTTACTTTTAATTTAGACAGATCATACAATAAAAACCAATATCAGTTTTTATCAGATTATTCTAATTATCGGTTAAAAAGCAGATATTGTGAATTATAGGTTAAATGAACGATATTTTAAATTATCGGTTAAAAAGGCGATATTTATAATTATCGGTTAATTGAACGATAGTTTTTTATATCTTTAAACATTCAATAACTATAAAATGATTGCAATTATAACAGGCGATATTGTATCATCGCGCACTTTAAAACCAGCAGTTTGGTTAAAACATCTTAAAGAAGGTTTGCAGATGTTTGGAAATTCGCCATTAAACTGGGAATTATACCGTGGCGACAGTTTTCAATTAAAAACAACTGCAGAAGATGCTTTATTACACGCTGTTTTATTAAAAACATGGATAAAGCAATTAAAGGAAATCGATGTTCGTTTAAGCATTGGTATTGGCGAACAAACTTTTGAAGGAACAAAAATTACCGAAGACAACGGCACTGCTTTTGAACTTTCCGGCGAAGGTTTTGATACTTTAGAGAAGAAAAATTTAACCATAAATACGGCAAATAAATCGTTGAACGACACCTTTAGGGTAATGACCGATTTAGCTTTGTTGATTATGGATAAATGGACAGATAAATCGGCTGAAATTATCTTTTTAAAGTTGAAGAATCCTGAATTGAATCAAACACAGATTGCAGAAAAATTGAACAAAAAACAAAGTACCATTAGCGAAGCTTTAAAACGTGGCGGATTTGACGAGATTGATCAGTTTATAAATTATTACCACCAAACAATGAAACAGTATGTGGCTACTTCTTCTTAAATTTTTAGCAGCTCATTTTCTGGGCGATTTTGTTTTTCAGACCAAAAAAATGGTTCAGAACAAACACAAACCGGTTTATTTTGCAGGTCATATTGTCATTCACGCCATTTTAATGTGTCTGTTTTTATGGAACGATAATATGTGGTGGGCAATTATTCTAATAACTGTTTTTCATGCTTTGTTTGATTGGATCAAACTGAAATTATCATCAAAAATAAAAGCTCCTGTTCTTTTTATAGCAGATCAAATTGTACATATTGTGACAATTATTGTGGTTTTAATGATGTTTTCAACATTGGAAATTTCCATTGATTTTATAAACAAACCTCATATCTGGCTGGTTTTGGTCGCTGTTATATTGGTTACGCAGGTAACTGCCATTTTAATCAGAATTTTATTGTCGCCATATCAGCAATATAAAAAAGTACAAGAGCATTCGGTGCAAATTACCAGCGAAAAAGTATTGTTTAACGCCGGAAAATATATTGGTATTTTAGAACGATTGTTTATTTTTGGTTTTGTAATTGCCAATTTTTGGGAAGGAATCGGCTTTTTACTAGCGGCAAAATCTATTTTTAGGTTTGGCGATTTAAACAATGCAAAAGAGCGTCATTTAACCGAATACGTTTTAATTGGAACTTTTTTAAGTTTTGGCTGTGCCATTGTGGTCGGTTTGATTTTTAATTACGTTTTACACCATTTAATATGAACAATATAGAAGATTTTCGCGATTACTGTTTATCGTTTAAAGGAGCTACAGAGAAATTTCCGTTCGATAAAACAACACTAGTATTTTATGTAATGAACAAAATGTTCTGTCTGGTTGATATTGAGGAGTTTGAATACTGTAATTTAAAGTGTACCCCGGATGAAGCTGAAGAATTACGTGCCGAATACAACGGTATAAAACCCGGTTACCACATGAGCAAAAAACATTGGAACAGTGTGTACTTTAACAGCGATGTTTCTAGCAAACAACTGAAAGAATTAATTGTAAACTCTTATGATTTAGTGGTTAAAGGATTGACAAAGAAAGATCAGGCTGCTTTGAATGAGATGTAACTTATGAGTGATTTTTATTATTCAGCATTTATAATTTTAGCAATTCCAATCTTATTGCAATTATTTGCTGTAAAAGTGTCTATAAAGAGGAAGATACCTTTTATTTACATTGCTACAATTAATTGCTTTCTACAAATAATTGTAACATTTATAAGTGTTTCACTTGGTATAAAAGTGATTAGACTTAACACTCCAAAAGAGATTGAAATTATTTCTGTGACACCAGCTATGGGATTAATTTATATAGGTTTTTTAATTGGAATATTATTAGCTATTGTGATCTTTATACAATCATTGCATATTTCTCATATAAATAAGAAAAAAAGAATGCCGAAAAGTTTTTGATATTAACTTCGATAATTAAAATCAATAATTAAATTGGTTTGAAACAAAAAAACCACTCAAATTGAGTGGTTTTGTATCATTTAAAAAGTTTTTATCGACCAGAAACTATGTTGGTATATTCTGCAACTAAATAGCTTAAATGTTCCCATTTAATTGATTTGTAAGGGAAGTTTTTCATGAATTCTTCGTTATCGCCAAAAAGAAAAGCGTAATGATCTTCAAATTCTCCTTTTTTAAGCCAAATAACTTCGTCACCCTTTTTAACGTAGTACGATTTTGTTACGCCACCACCAAAAGACGGACTTCCACCAACACTGAACGAAGATGTTTCAGATGCATTTGGATCTGCATAAACTTCAATTAAACTACTGAAGTCTGGATTTATCAACTGCATTAAGAATTCTTTTTCTTCTTTTTTATTTTTCAATGAAGCTTTTACATTTTTCACATAAACTTCATCAGGATTTGTTGACTTGTTTAAACTTTTACGTCCCCAGTTTTTAGAGTTTCCAAAGTAACTGTTTACTTTAGAAGCCTTTGCCATACCTGAAATTGGTAAGTACATTTCGGCAATTTCTTCTGCTTTGTATTCGGTTTTTTTGCCAGATGCATCTTTAATATCAATAGAATAAATTTGCCCTTTTTTTCTGTTGATGTCTGTAGCTGATCCTTCAACTTTTTTGCCGTCTTTTAAAATAACGGTCGAAGTTTTCTTTGAAGAAACACCCGTGAACATTTCAATAAACAAATCGTCATCCATCATTTTAAGCTGCTCTTTCGTGTATTTTACTTTGTCTTGAGCATTTACTTGAATTGTTCCTAATGATGTTGCAGCAATTAAGCCAAAAAATAATATTTTTTTCATAAGATTAAAAATTTCGGTTAAAATAGTAATAATTAATCAAATAGCAAGAAAAGATTTAATCCAGCAGATGTAAATAATCTAATCCATATTTCTTACTGATTTTTTCGCCGCTTACTTTTCGCATATCTGCATTGGGATTATCTGTAAAATTTGGTAGGGGAGAAAGTCCTAATTTAGCTGCTTCCTGCGTATAAAAATCTCTTCGGTTTAAATTAATAGGAGCTACAATATTAAAAACATCATTTGGAATTTCATGATCGATTATCTTTTCAAAAAAACGAATAATGTCCTTTCTATGAATCATATTAACCGGATTATTAGCATCATCAACCACTTCTTTTCTCACAATAAAATGAACCGGATGACGATCTTCACCGATTAATCCTCCCAAACGAAGAATAGTTGTATTGAATTTTTTATTATTTAAAAGTAGGTTTTCGATCTCGAAAATTTGCTGATCCATTTCAGAAACAGGAACAATAGGCGTTTCTTCATTCAAATTTCCTTTCAGAGAAAGATAAACCGTGGTAGAACTTGTGTAGAGAACATTTTTAATATCGTGTTTTTCTATAAACGGAATTATAGATTTTATTCTATCAACATACGTACTTTCTGATGGTTTTGATCTTCCTGGTGGAATAGTGATAATCAGAATATTGGTATCAGTTAATAAGTTATCCAAATTCTTTGTATCTGAATTTGATCCCACATTCACAATATAGCTTTCAATTCCGTTTTCATTGAAGAACGAAAGTTTTTCAGTTGTTGTGGTAGAAACTTTTAATTGATGTCCGTTTGATTTTAATTGTAATGCCAACGGATTTCCCAACCAACCTGCACCAAGTATACTGATTTTTTTCATACGAAGAAATTAAAACTTATTAACCGTTTGGCGAATTGCAACCAATTTTTCCATTAAAGGTTCAAAATGATCTAAATGTAGCATGTTAGCGCCATCGCTTTTAGCATTTGCCGGATCAAAATGTGTTTCTATAAAAATTCCGTCCACACCAACAGCAATTCCTGCTTTTGCAACCGTTTCAATTAAATCGGGACGACCTCCTGTAACACCACTTGCCTGATTTGGCTGTTGCAGTGAATGTGTAATATCTAAAACCGTTGTTGCATAATTTTGCATGGTAGGAATTCCACGGTAATCTACAATCATATCTTGGTAACCAAACATAGTTCCGCGATCGGTAACCATAATGTTTTCATTTTGGCAATCCAACACTTTTTGTACGGCGTGTTTCATACTTTCAGGACTCATAAACTGTCCTTTCTTTAAATTTACTGTTTTACCGGTTTTTGCAGCAGCGACAACCAAATCGGTCTGGCGAACCAAAAATGCAGGAATCTGTAAAACATCAACATAAGCAGCAGCCAAATCAGCATCTGAGCTTTCATGAATATCTGTAACTGTTGGCACATTAAATTCTTTAGAAACCTTTTGCAGTATTTTTAACGCCTTTTCATCGCCAATTCCTGTAAAAGAATCAATTCTTGAACGGTTTGCTTTTTTAAAAGATCCTTTAAAAACCAACGGAATCTGCAAACGATCTGTAATCGTAACCAATCGTTCGGCAATTCTAAAAGCCATTTCTTCGTTTTCAATAGCACAAGGTCCGGCAAGTAAAAAGAAATTGTCGCTTTCTAAATGTTTAATATTTGGTATGTTCTGTAAATTCATTTTATTTCTTCTTTTTTGTATTAGTAACAGGCGCAACTACACTATTTTTCTTGGTTTTAAAAACCCATGCATAAAGTGCAGAATAAATTACACCTAACGATAAAGCATTCATTACACCTTGGCGAATAGTAAAATTTATGTTATGAATTAATTCTAAACTTTCGCGTGTCTGTCTGCCTTTTGATAATTGATATTCTATAATATTTGTAAAATAATCAGGTGAAATGGTTTCGTAAATAATGTATTGCGCAATTGGACTTAAAAGTGTGGTTAAACAGGTTATAAACAAACCAAATTTAAAAGCGTTTTTAAATTCCCAAACGGCATCTTTGCCCAACGATTTTTTCTTATCGATAAATGCAATTGCCCATAAAAAGGTCAAAATAATGTAGTACACAAAGGCAATTCCAATGATATTACTAAAATCTTTATGGTAACCTAAAGCATTTTCTAAAGCAGCCCACAAACAGGAAAAAGCAGTGATTATTGCAGCCCATTTTAGTTCGATACCTATTTTATTCATTACTGTTAATTAAATTTTAACAAAAATAATCAAACTTTTACCACAAAAAAAATGATTGATCTTAAATAATACTTAATGATTTTTTTTATATTTAGTAAAATAATTATCATTATCTAAAAAAATTGAATATTATGAAAAAGTTGATATTGATTCGGCACGGAAAATCGTCTTGGGAAATGCCGTTAGAAGATCACGAAAGACCATTGACAAATAAGGGTATTAAAAATTCTAATTTCATTTTTGAAGAGATAAAGAAGAATTTACCAGAGCGATTTTTAATATGGTCAAGCACAGCAAAAAGAGCGCACGATACCGCTAAAATTTTTAATGAGGTTTTGAATATTCCACAGGAACTAACCGTCTTAAAAAACGATTTATACACTTTTGATTCGGGCAGTTTAACCAAATCAATAAAAAATTGTAAAGAAACAGTTCCATGCCTTATTATTTTTGGTCACAACAATGCAATTACCGATTTTGTTAATACATTTGGCAACAAATACATTGAAAATGTTCCTACTTCCGGAGTTGTTATATTGGAATTCGAGGGAGAAAGCTGGGACGTTATCAAAAATGGTAAAGTTATTGACACCCTGTTTCCAAAAGATTTAATAAATGCAAATTAACCAACCAAAATATATTGACAGAGAAAAAAGCTGGCTGGCTTTTAACGAACGTGTTTTACAAGAAGCTGCAGACCATACCGTTCCATTATTAGACCGTTTGCGGTTTTTAGGAATTTTCTCGAATAATTTAGATGAATTCTTTAGAGTGCGATATGCCACTGTTCGAAGAATTTCCATGTCAAAAGACAATAATAAGAAATTAATAAACGGTGTTCAGGCAAAAACCTTGTTGCAGGAAATTACCGAAATTGTAATTAAACAGCAGGCAAAAAGTTTGTCTATTTTGCAGGAAATAGAAACTGAACTTGAAAATGTAGGTATTTTTATTGTTGATGAAACGCAGGTTAATGAAGAACAAAAGAACTTTATTCACGAATTTTTCATACATAAAGTAAGTCCGGTTTTAGTAACGATTATCTTGAACGATTTGGCTGAATTTCCGTTGGTAAGAGATTCATACGGATATTTAGCCGTTAAAATGGTTAAAAAATCTGCAGAAGATCCGGTAAAATCAATAAAAAAGCGCACACGTTATGCGTTGATAGAAATTCCTGCTCAAATCAATCGTTTTGTAGAATTACCCGCGATAGACGGCAAGCAGTATATTATTATGCTTGATGATGTCATCAGAATGAATTTAGACAACATTTTTTCTATCTTCGATTATGAAAATATTTCGGCGCACATGATAAAAATCACGCGTGATGCCGAATTAGATTTTGATTCAGACTTACATAAATCTTTTCTTGAAAAAATATCGAATTCTGTTCGCGAACGCAGAGTTGGCGAGGTTGTACGTTTTGTGTACGACAGTAAAATTGATAAAGATACGCTTGATTTTTTCCTAGATAAAATTGATATCGAGGCTGTTGATAGCATCATTCCGGGCGGGCGTTACCACAATCGTCGCGATTATATGAGTTTCCCTAATTTAGGAAGAAAAGATCTTACAATCGGTAAATTAAATCCGTTGCCGGTTAGTGGTTTAAGTATCGAAGGAAGCATTATTCAGCAGATAAAACATAAAGATTTTTTGGTACATACGCCATTTCAGTCGTTTAATTATGTAGTGAAATTCTTGCGCGAAGCCGCTTTAGACCCAAAAGTTACCAGCATAAAAATTACGTTGTATCGTTTGGCAAAAAATTCACAAATTATATCGTCATTGATTAATGCGGCGAAAAACGGCAAACAAGTTACGGTGCAGATTGAATTGCAGGCAAGGTTCGATGAAACCAGTAATATCAATTACGCCGAAACAATGCAATCGGAAGGGATTAAGCTTATTTTTGGTGTTAAAGGATTAAAAGTTCACAGTAAAATTTGCGTTGTTGAACGTATCGAAGGTAAAAAGATTAAACGTTACGGCTTTCTTTCAACAGGAAATTTCAACGAAAGTACGTCGAATATTTATACCGATGTAACCGTTCTAACATCGGATAACCGAATAATGAAAGAGGTTAATAAGGTGTTTGAATTTTTTGAAGTGAACTATAAAATTTATCGTTATAAAGATTTAATTGTTTCACCACACTATACTCGATCAAAATTCACAAAACTCATTGAAGACGAGATTGAAAAAGCCTTGAACGATAAGCCAGCAATGATTCGATTGAAAATGAACAGTTTGTCCGATTATAAAATGATCGATAAATTGTACGATGCAAGTCGTGCCGGAGTAAAAGTTCAGTTAATCGTTCGCGGAATTTGCTGTTTAATTCCTGGAGTTCCCGGTTTAAGTGATAATATCGAAGCGGTAAGTATCGTTGATAATTTATTGGAACATTCACGAATTTATATTTTCGGAACCGATGAAGAAGCCAAAGTTTATATTTCATCTGCTGATTTTATGACTAGAAATATCGATGAAAGGGTAGAAGTTACCTGTCCGATTTACGACGATGCCATTAAAAACGAACTGATTGATACCTTTAAAATTTATTGGAAAGGAAACGTGAAAGTACGTTTACACTCTGAACGATTAGAAAACCGTTACCGCCGATTAGGTGATGAGCGTTTTAAAGCACAAGAAGAGCTTTACAATTATTACAGAAATAAAATAGAAGTTGTTTTAGATTAATGATAAAAATAAAAAAATACGCCGCAATTGATATTGGTTCCAACGCCATGCGGTTGCTTATAGCCAATGTTATCGAAGAGGAAAACAAGCCTACGCAGTTTAACAAAAGTCATTTAATTCGCGTGCCCATTCGTTTGGGTCAGGATGCTTTTACGGTGGGTGAAATTTCCGAAGAAAGTGCAGAACGTATGGTAAAAGCCATGAAAGCGTTTAAATTGTTAATGGATGTTTACCAGGTTGAACAATATGCTGCTTGTGCAACATCTGCAATGCGCGAAGCTTATAATGGTAAAGATTTGGTTGAAGAAATTGCTAAAAAGACCGGAATTAATATTGATATTATTGAAGGAAAAACCGAAGCTGCAATCATTGCAAATTCCGATTTAGAATCATTTATAAAGAACGACGGACATTATCTCTATGTTGATGTTGGTGGTGGAAGTACCGAGTTTACGCTGTTTTCAAACGGAAAACAAATCGTTTCAAAATCGTTTAAAAATGGAACCGTTCGTTTGTTGAACAATATGGTAACCGAAAGCGTGTGGTTGGAAATTGAAAAATGGATTAAAACGCATACAGCAGATTTATCAAATGTTGAAATAATAGGATCGGGTGGAAATATCAACAAAATATTTAAAATGTCGGGTAAAACAAACGATAAGCCGTTAACACAAACCTATTTGGTGCAACGTTTTAAATACCTGAATTCTCTGTCGTACGAAGAACGTATTTATACTTTAGGGTTGAATACCGATCGTGCCGACGTTATTATTCCTGCCATTAAAATTTACGTTAATGCAATGAAATGGAGTAACGCTAAATATATCTACGTGCCAAAAATCGGACTTTCAGACGGTATTGTCAAAGCAATGTACTACAAGAATACAAAAATTACGATAAATAAAATCCTTTAAGCTTTTAAAGGATTTATTTTTTTAGGCTTAAAAAATCTTCCTTAATTTTACAGAATGAATTTCGAAGAACTAAAAGATTATCTTGATTTTAAAGCAGATCAGTACAACAATCCTAATTTTATTGAAACAGATCCTATTCAAATTCCACATCGATATAAGGTAAAGGAAGATATTGAAATAAGTGGTTTTTTGGCATCAACCATTGCTTGGGGAAATCGTAAAATGATTATTAACAGCGCAACCAAAATGATGGATGCCATGGGAAATAATCCGTATGATTTTGTTATGAATGCTACAAATAATCAGATTGATGCCATTGATAATATTGTTCACAGAACATTCAATTCAGAAGATTTTCGTTATTTTATTAAATCGCTTCGGAATATTTATGAGCATCATGGCGGTTTAGAAAATGTTTTTTCTGCAAACAATTCCATAAATCTGCAAAACAGAATATCAGAATTTAAAAAGATCTTTTTTGAAATAGATCATCCGCTTCGAACAACCAAACATATTTCCGATCCGTTAAAAGGATCTTCTTCCAAAAGAATAAATATGTTTCTGCGCTGGGTTTCGCGTAAAGATACAAACGGAGTCGATTTTGGTATTTGGAACACTGTTTCACCAAGCGAATTATCTTGTCCGTTAGATGTGCATTCTGGAAATGTAGCCCGAGCTTTAGGTATTTTAAACCGAAAACAAAACGATCAAAAAGCATTGATTGAATTAGACGAAGCTTTACGAAAATTCGATCCAACAGATCCTGTCAAATATGATTTTGCTTTATTTGGTTTAGGTGTTTTTGAAGGAATAAGATAAACTTATTTAAGCTGGTTAAACTTTTTCTTTCCTTTTAAAAAGTAATCAAAAACAATATTATCGGTAAAAAAATAATTCGATTTAGGGTGTTGAACCTGTTTGTTTTTTAGTTTTGAAAGGTTGCCATAATAAGCAAAATGAGCCTTAATAATTGCAAAGGTATGTAATGGCTGTAAACTCAAAAAAAATTTTACTCCTGCTAAACCGTCCAAACACAATCGTTTAAAAATGATGCTGAATCGATCTTCTTTTGGAAGATTTTTATACAGCATAAACAACGAATTACGGAAGTTTAAAAAGGTTTTCTGCGGATTTGATTTTTTTAAAGTAGCACCACCAATATGGTAAACGGTACTTTCGTTACAATAATATATCTTTACATTTTGATTGAAAGCGCGCCAACATAAATCAATTTCTTCCTGATGCGCAAAAAAATGATCATCAAAACCGTTTAATTGTTGAAAAACACTGTTTCGAATAAAAAAACAAGCGCCCGACGCCCAGAAAATTTCCTGTGTTTGGTATTGGTTTTCATCTTTTTCTAAAGTGTCAAAAACTCTTCCTCTACAAAAAGGAAAGCCGTATTTATCAATAAATCCGCCTGCTGCACCTGCGTATTCAAAATATTCTTTGTTCTTAAAATCTAATATTTTTGGTTGTATAATTCCTATAGAATCATCTTTTTCAAACAAATCTAAAACCGGCTGTAACCAATTTTCTGCCACTTCAATATCGGTATTCAGCAAACAAATATATTCTTCGTTAACCTGTTTTAAAGCTTCGTTGTAACCTTTTGCGTATCCGAAATTATCAGAAAGCTGTATCCATTTAACTGTTGAAAAGTGATCATTTACAAACTGTTTAGATCCATCTGTAGAATTATTATCCGCAACGTAAATTACAGCTTCGGCAGAAAATTGTTCAACAATTGGCAAAAACTGTTTTAAAAGCTCTAATCCGTTCCAATTTAATAAAACAACAGCAATGTTTTTCATTATTTTAGACGTTCAGAAATTTCTTTTTTAGAGAAATCTTTCAAATCCAAATAAAATACTTCAGCAGTGAAGTTTTTATCGTTCGCATAAAAATGTTTCAGGAAAGATTTGGTAATTTCAGCCGAAATTAATTTAGGATTTTTCTTTACAAACGTAATGTATTCTTGCTCGTTTTCAACATAAAGTTTCTTGTTAGAAACCTCAAAAGCTGGTTTGCTTGATGTTCCAAACAAATACATCATTAACGCATCGGTGTACGATTTTTTAGCGTAATCAATAAACTTGAAGTCTTTGTTTTTAACAATAAATTTCTCCCAACTAATAATTAAATTTCGTTGTTGTTCTAATGAAACCTTTTCGTTGTTAAATTGCGAATCGTACAAAAGTTTATGCTCTGCGAATCGTAATTTTAAATATTCTTCGTACTCTCGAGTAATTTTTTTATGGAATAAATTGTAGAAATATCCGGGTTTAATTTTAAAATCGTAGGTAGTAGAATCGATCTTTCTAAAATACAAACCAACCTTATCATACGTATTTTCCTTACGCAAAATGGTGTCGTGTTTTTCGTTACCCAATTTGTGATACGTCTTTAAAGTATTGATTTCTGCCATGTTTATAGAATCTACAATCACGGTTAAACGCTTGTAATAATCAATAAAAAGTGCTTCGGCTTCCTTTTTGTTGGCTTTTTTTAATTTGCGTTTTAAATCCTTTTGTTCGTTCTCTAAATGCTCAACCAATTCTTGTGCATTTTTGTTCGATAAAACATAATCTGGATCGCTAGAATAAAGAATTTCTGTAATAGTATCGGAGTTTGAATCGTTTGGTACCGATGTTTTTTCTTTGTTGCAAGAAACAAAAACAGACGCTACCAACAATCCTATATATATGAAATTTTTACTCATATTTAACTTTTAAGGTAAATCAGTTAAAAACTGATATTTTTTATTTAAATAATCTAATTTACAATAATAATGATTTAAACCGTTGGTAACCATTAAAAACTGTGCATTTAAGCTCATATTGTAACGCGCAATTTGATCAAAAACCGACTGGGTTATCTTTACCGATGGTTCTTTACATTCAACCAGCAAAAAAATAGATCCTTTCGGCGTAAAAACAACCACATCGTAACGTTTATTCATGTCGTTGATTTTAACAACTTTCTCAACGTTTATATACGATTGCGGATACATTTTGACTTTTATCAAAAACTGAACCACATGCTGACGCACCCATTCTTCGGGCGTTAATAAAACGTATTTTTTCCTGATGTCATCGAAAATGAACCGTTTATTTTCATTATTTTTGAAACGAAATTGAAAATCGGGAAAATTTAAATCACGCATATTGCAAATTTATTCATTCTCTTTAAAAAATCTTTATAAATCTGTGAAAGTTTATGAGTGAACTAAAAAAAATGATTACTTCGTTTAAGAAAGACGGTTACAAACCGGTTTATTTTTTAATGGGCGAAGAACCTTATTTTATTGATTTTTTAAGTGATCATTTTACCAATAACGTCATTTCAGAAGAAGAAAAATCTTTTAATCAAACGGTTTTGTACGGAAAAGATGTTTCTGTGAACGATATTATGTCGCAAGCACGACAATATCCTTTTATGGGTGATAAAATGCTGGTTGTGGTTAAAGAAGCTCAGGAATTGGTTAAAACTATTGATCAATTTTCGTCGTATTTTAAAAGTGTTCAACCATCAACCATTTTGGTTTTTTGTTACAAATACAAAACGCTGGATAAACGAAAAGAACTTTATAAAACACTTTCAAAATCTGAATTTGCTGAAATTTTCGAAAGCAATAAATTAAAGGATTATCAGGTTGAAGGATGGATAAAAACCTTAATTAGCGATGAAAAATTAGAGATTGAACCAAAAGCGGTTGCCATGTTGGTTGAATTTTTAGGGAACGATTTAAGTAAGATTTCCAACGAAATTGATAAGTTAAAAATCATTTTAAAGAATGATAAAATGATTACTGCCGATTTGGTTGAAGAAAATATCGGGATAAGTAAAGAATACAATAATTTTGAGCTGATTAATGCGGTCGCTTATAAAAACGAAGCAAAAGCATTCGGAATTGCTAAATATTTTGCACTGAACACAAAAAATAATCCGTTTGTAGTAACAACTTCTTTGCTTTATAATTTCTTTTCTAAACTGCTGCAATATCACGGAATGATTTACAAAAATGCAGGTGCAAATCCGGCGGATATTGCCAAACAACTGGGAATCAATCAATATGGTTTAAAAGATTATCAGGCAGCAAGTAAGATTTATCCAATGAAAAAGGTAAGTCAGACAATCGCCGTAATCCGCGAAATCGATTTAAAAGGAAAAGGTGTAAACGGAAGCTTAACACATGACGATTTATTAAAAGAACTTTTAATTAAAGTACTTCGTTAATTTTAAAACTAAAACTATGTCATTAAATAAAAATAAAATATTAGGCTGGGCAACATTTATCATGGTTCTTATGGGATGCATTTTAGTTGGTTTGGCTATTTACCGTTATGCCGACGTTGCCGGTTGGGGATTTGGTGCAGTTGGCGTAGGCTTTTTTGCAATTGCGTGGGTTTTTAACGCATTAAAAGGTAGGGTGTAAGCTTTTGCTTTCGATAAAAATTAATTTTCTAAAACTGTATATATGAAAATTCATAATTTTAGTTCCGGACCAAGTATTTTGCCACCAGAAGTTTTACAAAAAGCTTCAGAAGCAGTACTTAATTTCAATAACTCGGGATTGTCTTTAATAGAAATTTCTCACAGAGATGCTTCTTTTGTTGAAATTATGAATTCAGCTCGAAATTTCGCTTTGGAATTATTCAATTTACAAGGTAAAGGATATTCTGCTTTGCTTCTGCAAGGTGGAGCTAGTTTAGAATTTGTTCGAGTTGCCAATAATTTAATGAAAGTTGACGGAAAAGCAGGTTATATTAATACCGGAAATTGGGCAAATAATGCACAAAACGAAGCTGCTTATTTCGGAGAAGTTGTTGAAGTCGCATCATCAAAAGATAAAAATTACAGTTATATTCCCAAAAATATTGTCGTTCCTAATGATTTAGATTACTTGCACATTACATCAAACAATACCATTTATGGCACGCAGTTTAAAGAATTTCCTGAAACTGATGTTCCGTTGATTTGTGATATGAGTTCGGATATTTTTTCTCGAAATTTAGATTTTTCAAAATTTGATTTGATCTATGCTTGCGCTCAGAAAAATGCAGGAACATCTGGAGTTAATTTAATAGTTGTAAAAGATGAATTATTGAATAAAACCAACAGAAGTATTCCGAATATCATGAACTACAAAAAACATATCGAGAGAGAAAGTATGTATAATACACCTTCGGTTTTTTCGGTTTATGTAAGTTACCTCACAATGAAATGGCTTAAAGATTTAGGAGGAATTGCTGCTGCGGAACGCAGAAATCTTGCCAAAGCCAATTTAGTGTATTCTGAAATTGATAGAAACAGTCTGTTTTATGGAACCGCAGCTGTTGAAGATCGCTCTGTAATGAATGCTACTTTTTTCCTTAAAGATGAAAGTATGACTGCTACTTTTGATGAATTATGTTCGAGCGAAGGAATTTACGGCGTAAAAGGACACCGAACAGCAGGTGGTTACAGAGCATCAATGTATAACGCCTTACCAATGACAAGTGTTCAAAAATTAGTTGAAGTAATGCAGCATTTTGAAAATATAATTTAAATTAAATAATAACTCCATTACAATCAATATTACACCGCTCTATAAATTTTATAAATAATTCCTTAATTCAACATAAAAATTCTACACAGCTGTAAAACAAGTACTACAAATCTTTTCAATAACATCTTGTACTTTAGATGTTTGTTTTAATTGTATTTATTAAAATTGTTAAACATGAAAAGAGATTATATTGTATCGATCGAAAATCCTTGTGAAAAGATTTTGTGGACAAGTATGGAAAATTCTATCAGTGGAAAATTCTGTGACTTATGTTCAAAAAACGTAGTTGATTTTTCTATACTTTCTGATGCGGAAATCATTAAAATCATAGAAAACCCGTCAAGAGATATTTGTGCTAAAATGTCTACTTTACAAACAAACCGATTGTTAAGTAATCCATCCAAAATAAAAAACTTTCATTTAAGTAAAACAATTACAACTTTGTTACTTGTTTGTTCAGTCAAAGGCACTTTTGCATCTGAACAAAATCTAACAAAACAAAATCAAATAGTTATAAACAGCAGCTTTAATCCCGTTGAAAGATTTCCCGAGAAAGTTGCAACAGACAGCTTAAAGAAATCTATTTCGGGTAGTATTATAAATGAAAATACAGACGAATCTCTAGAGAATGAGCATGTGTTTATAGAAGGCACTAATATTAGCGCTGCAACAGATACTTTAGGAAATTTCACATTAAACGTACCCGATTACTTTACCGCTGATGAAATTGTTCTTGTGCTTAAAGCAACCGGTTGGGAAAGCGATACTCGAACAATTGTTTATAGAAAAGATCTACCGGTAAACAATCTTATCATTAAAAAAGAAAGTCCTATTGTGGGGGAATATATTATTAAAATTAAGAGAAAGTGGTGGCAGTTCTGGAAAAAGAAATATTACTAATAATCTGTAAATTTTGATTTTTAGTATGAAAAACATTAAAATTATTTGGTGGTTATTTAGCGTGTTTACATTTCTTTTTCTCAAAATTTATTGAGTCAGACCAAAAATGCCGATACTTTATTCATTAAAAAAGACAGTTTGTAAGGATTTAAACAATCTATATTTTTTGAATCAGATAAAAGCAGTGTGTATTATAAAAATCTAACTTCTTTTGAATTTGATGAGTTTGATAAGGAAAGTTATCAATGTTCAATTGATTATTTAAAGAAGAATAAAATCAACTTAACAAAGCAAGAAAACATTCTACCCGCTAACAAATGGATTATCATTCAACAGTATAAAAACGAATTTTATGCTTATTATCCTTGTGATTTTTATACTTCAAGTATCAATCAATGATATAGCCTATCTTGAAATGACTGGCGAAGGACCGGTTGCTAACAAAATTCTTAAACAAAGAAAAATAAACAATGCTACTTTCGAAATTAAAACAACCGGAATGTATCAACAAAACAGAACAATAAAAATATATATCATAAATCAGGAAAAAGGAATTGCCGTTTTTGAAGAAAACACAAATGATGGTTCGCAATATCGGTATTTAATGATTGCTGTAGAAAAAATTAAAAGTATTCCGCTTATTGTAAATCGTTGCGAAATTAACAAACAACCAGAATTAAAATTTGAAAAACCAGATTTTGATCTTTTAATTAAAAACAAAAAATAATGAAAAAAATAATATTATTATTTCTGCTTTTGTGTATTGCAAATAATATGTGTGCACAAATAAGTACCGACTTACAAGAACGTGCCTTGAATGGAAAAATAAAAACCATTATTCAGTACGACTATAACAAAGGGATTTCTGAATTAAAAAAAGTAAAAATAAATGACTCTCTGAAATGGTACCGAAAAATAGTTTACCACTACGACACGATTGGTAATTTACAATTAAAAGAAGTATATGTTAAATGTTTACCAGGTTACGATTGTGATATGATAACTGTAAAAATTTTTCGTAAATAAAAAAACAATCAAATTGTATATGAGAGCTATAATGAAGACCATAAATTGTTGCAAGAATCATACATGCTTCCAACTTCCGATAGAACCTACACTATAGAAACCTATGATGCAAAAACCAAAACATTATTATTTACTAATGAGCAAGTTTTAAATGCCAATTACAGAGATATTGGCAGCCTATTTTCCGTTTTTGAACAAGAAAATGGCATTCAAAAATTAGCCACTCAAATTGAATATATTAATACGGTTGATGCAACTGGAAGACAAATAAAAACAATTGAAAAAGAATTCCAGAAAGATATTTTTGTAGAAACCGAAACTATGTTTCATTACTTGGAAGCAGATCAACAAAACAATCCCACAATTTTTACGCAGCAAAAAACCAGCGAAGAAGAACCGTTTTTACTATCTACCAGACAATATATGTATTACTAATGCGATCTAAATAAAAAACAATGAAAAAACAATTATATCTAATTTTACTATTTTCAATAATTGGCATCTCGTGTTTTTCGCAGTCAATACAAGTTGGCGAAATGTACAAAACCATTGATTATACTGATAAAAAATTTGATTTTCTGAGCCAGAAAGGTTTTGTTTTATCTCCACCTTATGGCGAAAATGGTAGTTATATTTTCACAAATCCACAAACGAAGGAAAGCTTTTCGATTCAATACAATCCCGAGTATGAGAAAAAAGGAGGCAACTTTGCAATTGCAATTTACAAATTTTCTAACCGTGAAAACTTTGATAAATTCATTCACTCTCTTTCCGAAAATATTTTTGAATATAACAAGAATCGCGAAATGTACATCAGACAAAATCGTGATCCTGCTTTCGAAAAAATTAGTATTGTAAAACAAATGCCAACTCAGGAAAGTTTGTTTTTTGAGATTAAATATCAAATTGGAAGAGATTACACCTCCCCAACCGCTTATGAAAGTTCGGAAAAACCTAAAAAAGCTGACAATGAAAGAATATTCTCTAGTAATTTCACATCTGCTGAAGAAATTAAAAACATTCAAAGTATTCCTTATATAGAAAACTGTAACGACCCAATTTTTTGGAATCTCGTAAAACAAGGCAAGAAAAACATTCCCGATTTAATAGAAAAATTGACGGACGAAACGGTTTTAAAAGAAGTTTTCGTTCCGATGTTTGGCGACCAATATACCGTTGCAGATGCGTTTTTGGTGATTCTTGAGGAAAAAATAAAAGGCATTCCGATTTTCGATTTGATAGGAAAAAAATTCAGCAAAGAATGTGGCTACTGCACGTATTGGTATTTCGCGAGAGAAAAGAAGAAAAATAGAATTTTGTTGCAGAAAAGGCTCAAAAAATGGTATGATGAAAACGAACAGAAGTTGGTTTGGGTAGCATCTCAAAATTCATTGACTGGAGATTGTTTTTCGCCAGCGAATGGGCATTATCAAATAAACATAAACAAATGAAAAAAATAATATTCCTAACTTTTTTCTTCTGCTTTTCATTAAAAATAATGGCACAAAAAACTTCAGAAGATATGCTTATACAGTCTTTTCTTGAACTTAATGCGATAGAAACAAACTTAGATGAAACGCCTTTGAATCTCGCAGTTCAAAAATTCGATAACCAATTAATTCATGTTCTTGAAAATGATGATATCAACGCTTTCAAAGATTTTAAAAATGGATTAGACAGTCTTCATTCTGATTTCACTTTAAAAAAATCGGGCAATTATGAACTTTTCACATTAAGAAACGGTTTTGATCGCTGGAATTACATTTTGAAAGATAAAAAATTAATCCTGAAAGAATTGAATACGTTCGATTATTTTTATGCCATTCATGAATTATCTAACGATGAATTTCTGCTGATAAAAAGAATGGATGAAATGTCTTTTTCATGTTATGAAGCCTTTGTTTATAGCAAAAACTCTCAGGAAAATGTAAACAATTCAAACACAAAATTTTTATCAGTTTGCTCCTGGACCAATCTAGATGAAACTTATTATGAAAAGAATCCAATAACTGGAGAAGAAGATTTAAAAGGCGGTTTAGCGCATTATAATCCTCTAGAAATACGGTTTGATACAAAGAGAAAAATAATCTCGTATAGCTTTTTAAGTCAAATCAATGGAAAAATGGTTACCCGAAAAGCAAAATACAGAAACGGAACTTTTAAAATAAAAAGCTACGATGCCAGAACTTTTGAAGAATAATTGTTTCTAAAATTAATTAAAAACACAAGCAAATGATGCAACTATCAAAATTCAATACAAGATTAATTCAGATTTTTCTAATACTTTCCATTCTGTTTTTTTGCGGATTTGGATACATGTTAATTACAAAAGAAGTAATTCCTGCGCTAAAGAATAATGATTCTCCGCAATTTGAAAACACATCAATTTCATACAGCATTTCGGAAATAAGAATCTACAAAAACGATCATTTCGTAAAAAATGATCTTGATGTTTCGCATCAATACTGGTTTTCTTTAAATGCTGTTGATGATAAAATTTCTTACATTTCATCCCAAGCTTCAGAAAGTGTTTTAAAGGCTCCGTTTGTATCAAAATTCGAAACAGAACTAACTCCGAAAATTCCTCACGAGAAAATGAATAACGATTTTTATCTGGTTTATTCAGAAAACGGCGAAAAAGAATTATCACGTTTTCCTGCTTTTCGTTTTGCAGATTATCTTACTAATGAAGCAAAAAATAGTGCTTTTGGTAAACATGTCGAAGTAAAACAAACGTCAACCGACGGAAAAATGATGGTATATATGATTTTAAATTTTGAATATCAATAATGGATAAGCTGACACAAAAATTACTAAAAACTTTTCTTATTTCGGGAACTGCGTTTTTTGCAGTTCTTGGAACTACATTCATTGCCGTTCAAATATGGCCTGTAATCTGGGACGAATGGAATGCGTATAAAAAAGGTGAAGACCTAACTTCTGCAAAAATCACCAATATAAAAATTCTGAAAAACGATTATTATAGTCAAACTTTTATTGATTCTCTTGAAAAAAAATCTTTGGATTTATGGCATGAAGAACGAGCCAAAAACGACATGCTTTCGCCAAACGGAGCAGGAGATTATTATCTGGAAATTGCTAATGATGAATATAAATTACAGTTCATCAACCAAAAAGACAGTCTGGTTTATGCTGAATTTGAGCGAAGTTTTAATCCTTACACCAACAAACCTTTAACATCTACAGGTAATTATTATTCTGAATTACCTTTTCCAAAAGATATTATTAACGATAAATTGCAATTGGTTTTAAAGAAAAAAGACAGTGTATTTGCTGTTTTTAAACCCTTTGTCTTAAAAGAAACCCTAAAAATAGGCAAAGGCTTTGAAGGTAGAAAAAACAATGAAATAAAACTAAAATCGACCAACGGAAAATTAATTGTTTATGTTGAATTTGAATTAAATAACCAATGAAAAAAATATCATTATTAATCCTACTTTTCTGTGTTCAAAATTTTTCAGCGCAAGTAGTTGAAGACAGCATTGTGCGAATAGATGAAAATCACGTATTACACAAACCTTTGATTGTAGCTGATGATATGTGGAAACATCCTGATATGAATGGCGTTATGGACAGTATTCAGAAAAACGGAACTCTATACAAACTTACTTACCGAACAGGTTTTGTAGAGTTGCAAAAAACAAACATCGATAAAAATCCATCAAACACCGAAACCGTTTTTGTTGATAATTTTTTCACTTTGAGTATCGCCAATGGCGGTTCACTTTATGGTTCTGGCAAAATGAAATGGATCAACAACGATTTGTATTTTACAATAGATGCGGGACAGGGATTTGGTGGCAAAGTTCGGGGACTTTTCAAATGGAATCATCAAACAAACAAGGTTACCAATTTTATTTTTATTGATGAATTTTATAACGATGACAAAAAAAAATTAAAGAAAAAATTTAAACTGAAAACCACGCAGATTAATACTTTCAATTTTACAAATATTTCTTATTTAGAACAGCTAAAATATCATTTGGATTTATGGGAAGAAAGAGAAAAAACTAAAGAAAACACCGCATCTTATGATGCCAAACGATACAAAAGCGAACTGAAAGAATATAATTTTTTGAAAAAGCATTTAGAAGAACATTATTATTTTCACGAAGAAAATCCGAAAGATCCAAGTTATTTACGCAACAATCATTTATCAGAAAAAAATATTTTTAGTTCTGGGAATTGGAACGAAGTCGATACATTACTACTGCAAAATGCCGATGAACATATCAATAAAGTACTGAACAAATTCGGAAAAAATCAAAAATCCAATGTGAAGGTTTTGGATTATTTTATCACAGACAGAACTGGTTTTGAAGGTATTTATTTTTTCTATCAAGAAAATAATTCGACAGAAACTAAAATAATTCGGTACGACATTGGTCTTAAAGCTTGGTTAATAAGCAATTATGCCGAAGTTGAGACTAAAGAAAAACAATTATGGTTTAACGGTTCGGATTAATTTCAAATTATAAAACACTATTCAATGAAAAAGACATTCCTTTTAATCCTGATTTTTTGTGTTCAAAATATTATTTTGGCGCAGAAAAAACTCAATACAGACGATTGGGTAAAAATACTTTCTGGGAAAATTGAAACGTATCAAGCATACAACATCAAAACCATAAAACTGAGCAACAACGGGAAAATCATCAAACAAATTGATTACAATTCTGTTACAAACAAACTCACTTCGAATGGTGAAAAAGATACCGTGACTTATGTTTTTGATAAAGAAAATCGTTTGGTAAATGCTGATTTTTCTGAAACTTGGTACACTTTCAATTATTTGGGAACTAATAAAAAAGCAAATTATTTTCAGTTAAAAAGAAACGAAGACACGTTGCAACAAACACGAACCATTAGTTATCCTTATCCTGAAAGACCCAAAATTGAATGGTTTGAATTCGTGTCAAAATCCAAAAAGAATGGGAAAACTATTTCTTCCTCTTCAGAAAAATACATCATCAATCCAAAAGACAGTTTGTGGAATTACCGCGAAACTAAAAAGAACCAAAATTTTTCCCGAAAATATGACAATGGGGCAACTTCTCAATTAAAATATATTTCTGAAAAAAATTACAGTTACGATTCTATTTATGTACGTCCCAACGGAATTCGGTTTGCCAAGAGCGAAATAGCAGAAGATGATAAACTTTACAGACACATTTATGTAGGTGATAGTTTGTACACCTATCATTTTAAATCAGGAATATTGAATCGAAAAAGGGTAAGTCTTGGAAATTATCTTATGAATGAATCAAATTACAATCCAGAAACAGGAACATTATTGGAAACCTTTACTCATACATATTACCCTGAAAAAGAAAATGGCAGATTAATCCATTGGAAAACCCAGCATCAAAATTTTCAAACCCAAAAAACGGAGATAATTTATCCTAATAAAAAGAAATATAAGCTTAAAGACAATGTTTTGATTGAACGAAAAAAGCTGAACTTGAGATTGAATCTTTTTAGAAAACGACAAAAACCTTTAGAATGTGGAACTGTGAGAGGATGTGGCGGTTATGCTTATGATATTAGAAAAATTCGTCCCTTTTATTTGTACAACATTGCTTCTACTTCTGTTTTGGCAGACCATTACTATTTAGTTCAAAATTTTGATAGCTATGTGTTTGAGGAAGAAGATTTTCCACAAAGTTTTATTCAAGGAGAACTTTATTTTGAAGATTTTAAAAAATCTACTTTTTATGACATTTGTAAAACAGGGAGAATATCACACAATTTTAAAAATGAGTTAATTAAAATTACAAAAAAATGGTACAGCAGAAAAGACAGATACAAAAGATTATAAAGTAGAAATCATTACCCAAGACAACAAAAAATTTGAGTGTAAACCAATTGAGTATTTAGACCAAATTCATTTACCCATCGATGTTTTCAGCTATCGTGGAGATTATTAATTTTATAAGAAATGAAAAACCTCTCAAAAACTAAAATCTGGCTTATTACATTGGCAACACCTATTCTCATTTATTTCATTTGGGGATATTTTGGTTTTGCTGGTGCGTGGATTCCGGGGAAATATGATAAGAAAGAAACAGAATACCGCATTTTTTGGAGTTATGGTGTAGAAAGTTATAACAAAGGTGCTTGTGCAATTATGATTTTCACACCATTTAAAAGGTGTGGAATGATAGACACGACAGGAAAAGTAATCATTCCATTCAAGTACTCATACTTGAGTGATCCTCACTTCGCAAACCATAATCTTATTTCTGCGGAAGATTTGAATGGTAAATTAGGAGCAATTAATAAGAGGAATGAAATAGTTATTCCTTTTGAATATGACAAGCTAAAGAGAAGAAATGGCAAAACCAGGGATAATTACATCTATTTTAGCCTTGGTGAATTTGCCTGGTCAAAAGACGGTAAACGTGCATTGTTTGATACACTCGGAAAGCAAATTCTACCGCCCGAATATTCAAAATTTCGGTTTATTTATACTGCATACAGCAATTATGAAAACCGATGGGTAAATGCGCGAACTCCCTATTTCATTGCAGACAAGGGCAATCATTGTTATTTTGTTTTGGAGAATGGGAAAAAGATTAAATACGATTTTATTTCGACAGAAAGTTTCGTTATCAACTCTAAAAGAAATGAACTTTGGGTAGAAGGTGTACCAACTAAAAATCTTGATGAAAATTTGTGGGAAATTACTGATTATCATTACACTTATACCGATTCAGGTAAAAAAGTATCAATCAATAAAATGAAAGACCTTTCTGTTTATCAAGGTTTATATGACAGTTTGGGCAAAGAAATTCTACCATTGGAATATGATAAAATCGAGCGATACCAAGACAGAAATGATTTGGATTGGGACGATGAAAACTTAATTTGTTATCGTGTAAAGAAAAATGAAAAATGGGGTGTTTACAATACGCATTTAAAAAAATGGATTTTGCCTTTGCAATTTGAAGACATTACCATATTTAATGAAGAATTTCCATTGATAAAAGCAAGAAAAAACCAAACAGAAAATTATAGTTATTTTGATTTGAACGGAAATTTGATTTTATCTAAAAAAATAGAAGTTTATAATCAACGAAAAAATTATTTATTTTTCTACAAAAACGGAATTCGTTATAAGTTAGAATACAACAAAGACAAACTAAAATTCACTTGGCACAGACTATGAAAAAAAAATTAGCAATCCTAATTCTTGTGGCAACCATTACTTTTTTAATTGGCAGACAGATAGAGCTAATTTATGGATTTGACCCGCCTTACATTTACTTTTATGTGGGTTTTGTGATAAAACATTTGGCTATATTGATAGGAATAATTGCCTTTCTGTTTTTAGTGATTAATTTAATTAAACAAAAATGAAAACAACCAATATCGACTTTGATTATGTTGATAGAGCGGGTTATAATAGCATTAAAGAAGAACTCAATTGACATAAACTATGAAAACATTAATTACAATTTTTTTATTGCTCCTTTTCCAAAACAGTTTTGCACAATACGCAAAAGAAGAAATAATGATTCATACCAATGGCGGAAGAATTATTATCCCGAAAAGTGAATCCAAACCGTATCGTAATCAAATGAATGAGTACATTCGGGTAAAGCTTCACGTGCTTTCTACAATAGATCCTTTAAATCCTTATGACTATAAAAACCGAAAAATAATTATTGGGAAACCTTACAAAAAAGATAGTCTAGAGATTTTATTTCATTGTAGCAATAAATTCGATTCAGAAAATTGCATTACGCATATAAAAGAAGAATTATTAAATCAGAAATCGCAAGTAGTTGTTTTGAAAAAATCGAATTTTACCAAAGAATATGTTTATGAAAATAGCTTTTGGGCAGATGATGACAAAGGCGAAATAAATGCTACGTTCCAACTTAATAAAATCAGGCAATATTCAGAAATCTATAACCTAAAAACAGATAAAGAGCAATATGATGCGCGAATTAAACTTGAGATAAGAGATTATACAGAAGGTTTTAAAAATGATGCAATGATGGTTTTTAATCCCGACAGCAAATTTGTAACCTATTATCGTTCAAAAAAAATAATTCCACAAAACAGTTACAGCGTGGTTTTTACACCAGCCGAAAAGGATATTTTGTACAAACGTTTGATGGAAAAAAGAGAATATGACGACACTTCGATAAAAGGAATGCAACATCGTTTTGAATTGTTACTTCCTGAATATCAACAGCAAAAATACGATTACTTTTTGCAATGTTTAGACACCTCGTTTATCAAAATATCATACATTGATTGGGACGAAATAATCCTAAATATGGAAATATTAGAAAATTATCTGCCCGAAAACAAAAAAGAAATCGCCTTCGAAATGAGGATAGAAATAAGTGATATAATTGCTAACATTAGAAGTGAACAAGAATTTTGTGAAAATCTGGACAAATTAATTGCTGATAAAATATTTCCCATTATAGAAAAACACAAGAATTTTATAAAACTATATAGCATTAGAAAATGAAAAAATTAATCACATTCACAGCAATACTTTTCAGTCACGTTTTCGCTTTTTCACAAACGGAACACAAAACTTTTTATGACAATGGAAACCCAAAAATAGTTGGGCAATTTGATGAAAACGGAAAATGCACTGGAGAATGGAATTATTACCTAGAAAACGGTCAATTAGAAAAAAAAGGAAGTTTTATAAACCAACAACAAATCGGAGAATGGATTTTCTACAAAGACGGCTATCTGTACAACATTGCCTACTTCGAAAACGGGCTCATACAAACCGATAAATGGTTTTACCCAAGTGGGAAAAAATTTGCTTTAGGTTTCTATAAAAACGGCGAAAAATCTGGCAAATGGGAATATTTTGAAGAAAACGGAACAGTAAAACTAATTGAAAGATATAAAAACGGAAAAGAAAACGGAAACTGTATTTGGTATTTCCCCGACCAAAAATTAGCTTGCAAAGGCGCTTACAAAAACGGATTAAAAACAGGAAAATGGAAATATTATTATGAAAACGGAAACCTGAAAAATGTATCTCACTATTCAAAAGGAAAAAAGAATGGGAAATGGAAATTTTATCACGAAAACGGAACGCTTTCAGAAATCGGAAAACTAAAAAATGGAGATAAAAAAGGACTTTGGAAATTTTATGACGAACAAGGCAAATTAACAGAAACTAGAAATTATGATTAACAAATAACAATGAAAAAAATAACATCAATACTCATCAAAATGTCAAAATTAAAATCACTTTTTATTCTAGCAACGATTCATATTTCATTTGGCGTGTTTTCGCAAATTTCAATTCCGAAGAATTATCAAATTTCAGAAGAAAGCCCTGCAAATGGTAGAAAAATGGAAAAAATTTCGCTCGATTTAGATAAGGACAACCAAAAAGACATTGCATTGATTGTACAAAATACTTCTGAATTTGCAGATTATAAACTCCTTATTTATCTGTCGAGTCTCAATAAAACCTTACAACTAAAACTCATTAACGAACACGATATGAATATTATCCTGTTCAAATAAAATCCAAAAAAAATGTGCTGGAAGTGGGTTACTTTCTGGACGGAACTGCCGCTTTCGGAAGATTTTTTAAGCTAAGATTTGATGATAAAAATTTAAAAATGAGACTTATCGGTTATGATAGTGGCTATAGAATGGGACCAGCCGAACATTGTGACAAATCGTATAATTTACTTACAGGAGATTATGTGGTAAAAATTCAAAAATCAATTCCAGAAGAACATATCGAAACTTTCAAAGGAAAAAAACTTTCTGCGCCAATTTACCTCGAAGATATCAACCTCAAAACTTTAGAAAAATTGGATAAAGCAGGAAGCGAGTTTGAGCTTTAATACAATTTTATAACACATAATAATGAAAAAAATATTATTAATATTCGTAATTATATCTTTTACAACTCAAGCCAGTTTTGCACAAAAACTCATTAAAGACATCGACTTTGATGGTAAAAATGATACAGTATATGTAGACAATACAGAGTTTAGGATTATTTGCCGATTGTCAACACAAAATTTCAAAAAAATTAAAAGTAAGCAAATCGAAATATTAAATGAAATGTCTGGAATTGTAGATGCTAAAAACGGATTTACTTTTTTTAATGATTGGATGCGTGCCGGATACAAAAATCAGTTTCGTTACAATAAAAAAACTAAAAAAGTACAATTAATAGGTATGAGTAGGTATGAATTTGGAAATGTAGTTGGTAACGGAAGCGGCGAGTCGAGTTTGAATCTATTAACCGGAGATTATATTGGCAATTGGAATTATTTTGATGATTTAGCCAATAATGAAGAAGGCGAATTGGTAAAAATGCCAACCATTAAAACAAAAATGAAATTTAAAGAAATTAATCTGGAAGATTTTGAGGAAAACACCTATTTCGATTTCGCAGATAGATGTTCAGAGCTTTATTATCAACAAAAAGAAAAAATGCAGAAAAAAAGAAATTGAAATATGAAAAAAGTATGCTTATTGTTAACAGTATTGTTTTGTATAACAACTGTTTCGGCACAGAAAAAACCGGTAAAAAAATCAAAACCAAAAACAGCTGTACATAAAATACCGCCGCCAAAAGTAGAAAAAGCAGATTCTGAAATAATTTATTTAGACAACGTGCCCGATATTAGCAATGCACCACCACCAATGATGTATGTATCACCCGAAGAAAGAAAGTTTGATAGCGAACGTATCTGTATAAATTTTGACACCTTGTTTTTAGAGGCTGGTAAACCGCATATTGTTTTGTACGACATAAAATATATGTCAGACAGTCAAAGTAAAACCTATCGTGAACAACCTACAGAAAATGAATTTCAAAACAGTTATTACGGTTTTGGCGAACTCGTAAAACGCGAATGGGACGAATTGTGTAGAAATTTTTCTGAAAACGATGTAATGCATCATCAGGTGTATAGAAACACGTTTATAAAAATTCAAAATTCAACTCAAGAAACCATTAATCTGCTAGATCGTCAGGATCGACATGAAGGGTATTTGTATTGGAGCGGGAAACCTTCAGACAAGATTTTTAGCGATAAAAAAATGGTTCTTACTACCGAAAAAATTTCTAAAATTCGGGGCGATGGAAAAACTTCGTCATATTATTCAGCCTTTAAGCAAGACAGTTTAATGGTAGAAAGTAAAATGAAAACAACATTTGCCAATGAAAATGTGCTAAAAAACATCAATACGCTTTTATTAAAAGAAATTATAGATGATTATGCGTTGCCTATACAGTTTCTGAATATTAAAAACGTAAAAAGCATTACATTAAATACTGGTTCAGACACAAAAATCAACTTTACTTTCAATACTTTGGGGCAATTAACCGATTTTAAAGGTCGTGATAATGACGATATTAAAATTAATTATGAAAACAATTTACCTATAAGTATAAGTGAAGAAGGCAGACCAGACAAAAATTTTTATTTTCAAAACAATACCGTTACCATAAAAAACAGTTACGATATGGAAACTTATGAGCTTACGGGCAATCTGTTTCTTGTAAAAGATCGATTTGTAATTGATGAAAGAAATTATGAAAACAAGGATATAAACCCCAAAACAATTTATAAAATTACGTCAAAAAATAACGAAGCGTGTGAGGAAATAATACGTTACGACTCTAATGACGTTTACACCACATGTTACAGCAACAATTTGTGGCAACTGCCTTTAACTATTACCAATAAGTTTCCAAAGGGAGAGCGAATTTATAAATTCTATTTGAACGAAAATAACCAGTTAATTGCCGAAGGCAGCAACGAATATAAAACCGAACGCATTATCTATAAAATGGAAAATAACATTTTAAAATCGATCCAATTTTATCAGGAAAGAGATAATGAAGGTAAATATAGCGATGAAATATTGGTTGATTATGAATTTTATAAATAGTTTAAAATGAAAAAACTGATTTTATTTTTTATACCGATAATTCTTTTGGGCTGTAATTCAGAAAAAGAAAAAAATAAACTGGAAAAATCCCTCTGGAAATTTAGCGATGGACCAGGATATATTTCTGATGTATTAGATTTCAGAAAAGATTATTCTTCAATAAAAAATGACAGCATTTATATTAATTGGCACAAAAAAGATTCGCTTGTTGGCACTATCGACAAAATAGAATACTATTATGGCGAACGCGGATTGTATATAAAAGATTTAAAAGGAAACGTTGGAAGGTATTGCGAACAATAAAAAGTTTTAAAATGAAAAAAATTATCGCCCTGTCATTATCAATAATTACCATAATTATTTGTGGTTGGCTTATTCTGAAAAATATAGATCATTTGGATATTGCATCAAACAAAACCGATTGGTATGCAATGGATTCAAAACGAAAAATAGATGATCGAATCGATATTGATTTTTGTGAAAAGCAAGTAGCAAAAGCAAAAATTGACCAAAGCCGAGCAAATGATAAAATAGAATCTAACATTGCTTTTCAGGCACAAGCTTTTGCATTTGTAATCATCATCATTCAGTTTGTCTTGATAATCTTTATTATTATGATGCCTCGAAAACCAAAAACTTCTGTCTAAAAATTATTTCTAAAACACAGATCAATGAACATTTTTAACCACAAAATATTATTACCAACTTTAGCATGTCTATTCATAAATGTAGTGTTTTGTCAACATAAAAACGTTGATACCTTGCAATTGGTTATCCCAAAAGGTTTAGAAGCTTTTACCCAGAAAGTAGAAATAGCAGAATACAATGCTTATTTTTATAGTGAAGTTATTTTGGCAAATGGATCTTATAAAATCAACAATAAAAGTCAAGAAGCAGATTTTATTATAGAAAACAACCTCATTTCGGGCACAGTTACAACCTATGAAAACTTCAAAAAAGGTCAACACAAAGAAGGCGATTCATTTAAAACCGAGTATAAATTAAATAAATCTTTGGTTACAGAATACACATTGTTTGCCGATGACAAATTATTCGTAAAAGCCTACCGAAAAGGTAATCAGGTTTCTGCAACGGAATTTTACAAAACCGGAGAAGTTCAAAATGAATCTCAATCATCTGTAGCTCCAGATAAAACGTATGGTTTATCGATTACAAAAAGTTATGACAGAGATGGAAAAATCTATCAAATAAATGATGAAATTACAGAAACTTACACCCAATTTTATCCAAACGGAAAGAAAAAGAGCGTAATGGGAAAAACCGAAACCATTTATTACGATGAAAACGAAGTAATTACAAGAAAAGCTAATTTTAAGACACCTCCTTTTTACGATGATGAATTCGTAAACGGAAAACTCAGTTTGCGAACTTATAAAAATGACGAAAACGAAGAAGTAAAAGAATATTTTAAAAATGGTATATTAGAAAGAAAGGAAATCACAAAAATCATTAACGGAGAACAAATTACCTTTGTATATGACAAATCTGGAAAATTAATTGATAAACATCCTTATCAAATTGAAAATCAAAAAATATTAGCTACTACTTCTGGACAAAATGCAGTTGCTACAGCTTTAGAAAATCCAACTCCGCCCACTGAAATAGCAATAGATGCCGAAATTATTCCAGCAAATTTTTCGGGTGGAAATGAGGCTTATAGAAAATTTATCATTGATAATTTTGACACTTCTGCAACAGAAAGCGATGGGTTAATTAAGCTTGAACTTGATTTAACAATTGATACAGACGGAACGGTTTCTTTGGAAAACAAGCAACAAAAAATTTATTCAGACAGAGATTTAGCTGATGAAATGAAACGTGTTTTAAAGAAATCGCCCAAGTGGAATCCTGCAACACAAAACGGAATTCCAGTAAAATCAACGGTGAGATTTCCTTTAAGGATTCATATTCAATAATTAAGCAAATTCGCAATAATAAAGATTTTTATTCTGTTTCATGTCAATAATAAATATGTTTAATTTCAAAAACTTAAAGTGGTTAAATATAGATAGAATCTACCTTAATTATAAATAATAAATATTAATAAATAATTTGTATTTTGTAAATCACACATAATATAAAATGATAAACTACTACGTTGTTTTAGAAATTCCGAATTTTTCCGATCAGGCGGTCATTAAAAAGGCATACAGAGCGTTGTCTAAAAAATATCATCCCGATGTGAATAAAGATCCATTTGCACATTCGTATTTTCTAAAAATTAACGAAGCGTATGATTTTTTAATGGATGTAAATAAACGGATGCTTTTACATCAGTTTTTATATATTCATGAAGTTTCAAAAGTAACAAAAGATAATTATCAAACTAAACATCAAGAAACATACACACAAAATCAACAGCAAAATGCAAGTGGAGTAGAACCTGTCATCCATTTTTTTTCTGCCGATAAAAAGCATTTCGTTTTAAACGATCATATTTTGTTGCAATGGAATGTGAGTCAGTGTAAATCTGTTACTATAAATGTTTTTGGGAGTGTCTCTTTTTCGGGAACGCATTATTTAAAAATCGATCATTTTGCTGAAGAAATTATTGTTTTAATGACGGTTGTGGGTTTAGATGATAAAGAATATAAATATCAAATCAAGTTACATTACAGCAATAAAAATCCTGCTAAAAAAGCTTTTCAAAAGATAAAATTTCAATATCCCAATGCTGATGAAATCCATTTTAAAAAGGAAACTTTTTTTGGTTTAAATGCACGCATCAATAAAAATCAATTCAAAAACCGAATGATTCTTTTAGGATCATTATTTTTAATATTGATTTTTTTGTTCTTTTTACCAACTGCTAAAGTACTGGTTTTCTTTTTATTACTTATACTGTCTTGGATTATTTTTAGTCAGTTTTACAAACGTATTCATGATACCGAAAAGTATAAAAATAAAGTCGGATTATTATTAATTCCTATTTATAATTTATTGATAGTAAGTGAATTGTTTGTTTTAGACAGTGAATCAAAAGATAACGAATTTGGAATGGTTCCTCAAAAAACTACTGATAGTTTTAAAAGCTGGATTGTAAATGGATTTAAACAATTGAATAAGCAGTTAACACTTCTACACAAGCTTTCAATGGGCAGCTTTGTGATGCTTGTTGTTTTGGTATTGTTCAAAAGCTTAAATAAATACGATGAAACCTCTGTAAATCTAACATCATATTATATTGATACATCAAGACCTAACACAAACGGAAGTATGCATAGAGATTATTTCGTGGTTTTTAACGATAAAATTTCTGTAAATGTTTCCGAGAATTATTTTAATGAAATTGTTTATAAAAAAACATTCGATACCTACAAAATCGCTTTAAATAATAACAACAATGTAGAATACATTCGATTGATCGATTCTAAAAACAACAATACAGAACGCTTAAACTTTGGTGTGCTAAAAAATAACAATCCGTTACTTTTAATTACATTTTTGCTTTTCTTAAGTCAGCTGTACGTGTGGGGAAATTTAAAAGCGCCTGCCGAATTAAAATTCGCTAACGGTTATATGGTGTTTGTCATGATTGTTTATGTGTATGCTATTTTTCTGGCATTTTTTTAAATTATTCCTTATTTTTATAATCTAACCAAATTCTAATAAAATTTTAATCACCGTTCATTCGGTAAATTTTATTTTTGCAAATTACAGCTAAAACAATGAGTACAATATTAATAATTGAAGACGAACAACACGTAGCCGACCTGATTAAGCAGAGTTTGGAAGAAGAAGGTTATAATGTGCTGCATGCTGCTGATGGTTTAAAGGGAATTGAATTGATAAAAACCGAAAATATTCAGTTGGTAATTTTAGATATTTTACTGCCAAAAATGAACGGGTTGGAAGTTTGCAGACAGATACGTAATGATGGCTATACCGATCTTCCTGTGTTGATTTTAACGGCTTTAGGCAGTGCAGAAAATATTGTTTTAGGATTTGATACCGGTGCCGATGATTATTTGGCAAAACCTTTTAAGCTGATTGAACTAAAAGCACGAATTAAAAATCTTTTAAGACGAAGCGAGTTTTTCGATGTAAACGGAACGGTGATTAACGATGTGTACAAATTTTCCGATTTAGAATTAAATGATTACACCAAAAAAGTTACTCGAAATAATAACGAAATATCATTAACATCTACAGAATATCGTTTGTTGTTGGAATTCATGAAAAACCCGACAAAGGTTTTAAACCGTGGCGATTTGTTAGATAACGTTTGGGGAATTAACTTTGACAACGGCACAAATGTAGTAGACGTTTATGTAAATTATCTGCGTAAAAAACTGGATAAATTTGGCGATAAAAAATTAATTCACACTGTTACCGGTATGGGGTATGTTCTAAAAAATGACGCATGAAAACCTATAGCAAAACCGTACTAACCATTGTTTTAATTTTTGTTGTTTACACTTTAATTTTTACAGGATACATTTATTATTCGTTTTCGAATTTTGCTTTCGAAGATTTCTATAAACGACTGGAATTAAGAGCCGGAACCATAGCAACCATGCAATTGGGCGAACCTGAAGAATCGTTAAAGGTTAAAGAAACGTACGAGAATTTTTTAGAAAATCTTCCTAAACAGAAATACTATATTCTTCCTGTTGAAAATAATCAGATTGTAGGCGAAATTCCGCAAGAAGTTCCTTCAAAAGTGGTTCGTAATACTTTAAAAAGCAAAGCTTTTAATTACAATAATGCCGATTTGTTTTACAGCGGATTAATTTACGAAGACGCTAAAAACAACAAATATGTTGTGGTTGTTTCGGCTGAAAATTATTTCTATACGCATCATATCATTTACCTTCGAAACTTACTGATTACATCGTTACTTTTTTCGCTACTTCTTATTTTTGTGATTTCTCATTTTGTGTTGCGAACGCTGATTCGTCCGGTAAAATCTATCATAAAAGATGTAAATAAAATTGGGTCAGAAAATTTACACCTTCGATTGCAAGTTGCCGATGCAAAACACAAAGATCCAATCAGCGAACTGAAATATACGTTTAACGATATGTTGAATCGCATTGAAACATCTTTTGAAACCCAGAAGAATTTCATCAGTAACGCATCACATGAATTAAATACACCACTGACATCGATAATAGGCGAGGCAGACCTTATTCTTTCTAAAGAACGATCGATTCCCGAATATGAAAAGGCACTGACAAATATTTTGTTGGAAGCCGAAAAGTTGGAAGAAAAAACCAAAGCACTACTTTTCTTGGCACGAACTGGTTATACCGAAAATACCAAACGTTTTGATAAAGTGCGGGTTGATGAATTGTTAATGGAAGTTAAACAAAATCTTTCAAGAGTAAACAAAAACCTAAAAATTAAGATGGATTTCAGCTTACTGCCCGAAAGTCCAGAAAAATTAAAAATCAAAGGAAACGAACAATTGCTGCATTTGGCAATCTCAAACATTATATCAAATGCCAGCAAATATTCAGATAATAATGAGGTTTATTTGGCATTGGGTGCTACCGAACAATCTGTTGTAATCATTATTAAAGATAAAGGTATTGGTATTCCAGAATCGGAAATGCCTTATATTTTCGATCCTTATTTTAGGGCATCAAACACATTTAATTACGAAGGTTATGGTATTGGATTGCCTTTAAGCCGAAACATTATTAAAATGCATAATGGCGAATTATTGATAAAATCTGTCGAAAAAAGTGGTACAACTGTACAAATTATTTTGCCTACAGGAAACTATACACTGTAATTTTAATCACATTCTAATAACTGCCTTATTTTCTAATAACTTTATAATTTCATTCTAAAACCCTTCTAATACCTGCGGTCGTAATTTTGTTTCAAACATTAGGTGAAATTATGAGCGCAGTAAAAAAAGTATTGATTCCTACCGATTTCAATGTTAAATCGTTAAATGTATTGTTAGAATTTTTAAGAAGAAACCCTAACGACCAATTCGAAGTTATTTTGGCGCATGGTTATGATATGTCTTATTCTTTTAGAGATTTATTGTTTTATTCTGAATATAAAATTCTTAAAAAAATACAATCAGATGAGTTTCGTGAATCGTGTAAATTAATCGAAAACACGTATCAGTCTAAACTTACAAAATTAAAATTCAGCATTTTAACCGGCAGCACCAAGCGCTATGTTAGAAATTATGTTGAAGCAAATAATATTGATTTTATTGTTTGCTGTAACGATTACAAAATGAAGTTTAAATCAAGAGACAGTTTCAACTTACTGCCTTATTTAAAAGCCACAAAAGTTGAAATAATTAATATTGAAAACACACAGAATGTCGTAACAGAGTTGGAACATTCGGAACAACTTGCCGATATTTTTTTATCAAGCATAGAACAATGAGAAAAACAGCACCGTTTGCATATAGTTTAATTTTAATAGTACTGCTTTGTTGTGGAACTGCATTAATTAAGGGCGACAGCCCCGAAGATTTAATTGTGGGGAAATGGGAAGAAGTAGACTGGAATTTTGAACGAATTAATGTAGATTCTACAGAGGTAAACGGCAATTTGTTAGCTTACCAGAAAAACGAACTCTACAACAACATGATTATTCATCAGGGTGAAGAGTGGGAGTTTTTTCCGAAAAAAAAGCTGACTTTAACTCCGAAAGATAATTCTGAAGAGAAAAAGATCAAGTGGTATTTAAAAGGTCGTGGTAATATTTTAGAACTTCGATATGGAGATGATGTAGTAGAAAGTTATCAGGTTCACAAACTAACCAAAGATACCATGGTTATTTATTACAATTTTGATTTACAAATGAGGGGAAGCGTTAAAATCACCTTTAAAAAAGTAGAAGAACAAGATTATGCTCAGAAAATATAGTACACATAGAACGCATGACGATAATTTAAAATTAGGCGCACTTACTGCTTTTTCGGCAGGTATGGTCAATGTTATATCTGTAATTGTGTTCTTTGCTTTTACATCGAACATAACGGGGCATTACGCTGTTTTTGCACAAGAACTTGCAAAAGGAAACTGGTTTCAGGCGGCGATTGTTATTCTGTGGATTATGTTATTCTTTTTTGGAAGTTTCACATCTAATTTTGTCATTATTCACGGAAACAAATACATTGGCAGATATTTATCGCACGCTATACCTATTATTTTGGAAATTATATGTTTGCTTGTTGTTGGAATTTATCTTCAAGGATTTTATACCGAAAGTTTACAGGAAACCGAGTTTTTAGTAGGATTATTATTGTTCGCAATGGGACTTCAAAACGGATTAACCGCAAGTATTTCTAATTCGGCAGTAAAAACAACCCACTTAACAGGTTTAACAACCGATTTGGCTATTGCACTTTCTATGATGACCAAAAAGCATTACAGAAAAGACGAAAAGGTAATAGAAAAAATACAGCTTTTAAGTTCAATTATGTTTTTTTATGTGTTGGGCGGCGTAATTACAGGCGTGCTTTACAACACTATTCAAAACTATACGTTTTATATTGTTTGTTTTTTCTTAACGATTATTATTCTTTATGATTACTATAAACTGACGGTTTTAAAGTACAATCACAAAAAGTTTTTTAGTTTAAGACAAGAAGCAAGAGAAAGTAAAAACAATATTCAGGAAGAACAAAACAACAGCATAACAGAGAAAAATACTTGTTATTAAAAGAGAATCTTTAATTTTTCATATAATTAATTTACTTGTAAGAAGAAACGCCAAGGCTTGAGAAACCTTGGCGTTTTGCATTTTTATTTATATGATTTAAAATATTGTTTGCTGCTGCAAGGTTTTTAAAACCTTGTAGCTTTTTAATGAATACCTACAAGGTCAAAAATGAGACCTTGCAGGATCAATCGTTTTTATATAGATTATTAACAATAAATTAAATAATTATATTTTACTTTCTTATTAACGTTCGATCTGTATTAACCGTATTAAATTTCTTTTTAAAAGGAATCATGTAACTAACAGTGTATCCAAAACCAACACCGATATTGCCACTGTATTTTTGTCCGAAACCCGGGTAGTAAAGGTTTTCAAATCCTTCTGGTTGTGTTTGAAAGAATAATCCTTTTAAGCGGGCATTCATTCCTACATATAAATTGTTAGCAACTTCAACCTTAATTCCTACAACCAATTCCAACCAATGAGCCATTAATCCTGTCGATTTTAATTCAGGATACTGCATTTCTTCATCAAAATAAGCATTTCCGGTATTTACGCGGTAGCTGTGCAGTTTTTGGTTGTGGTAACTTAATCCGTAACGTCCACCAACATAGATCAAATTATCCATATCTAACCAGTTTTGATGAAAATTTCTTTCGACACCCAGTTTTAAAAACATTCCGGTGGTTGTGTACGAAAGTTGATCGTCTTCTTTAAATCGGTCTTCAAAACCAGCTTCGGCAGCCAGATACCATTTTTTATTGTAACGATAATCGGCATTAAATTCCAAACCCTTATAATCTTTATCCCAAAAATTGCGCGAAGCCTTAACCACATCAATACCAATGCGTAAACCGTAAACATCTGGGTAGATTTTTGGTAAAGAATCTTGTGCAAACAAGTTAGTACAGGCTAAAAATGCACTAATAATAAAACTGAAGGTGCGCATTGTCGGTATTTGTAAGTTCGTTTGTAAGTCTGTTCATGCTTCGTATCCAAGTATCGTTAGAAACACTTGTTGTTTTTACGGCATTAAATTCGTGAAAAATAGTTTTGTAACCGCACGCTTTAGAAACATAAAGGGCTTCTGGTGTATAAGTAAATCGCAACTGATCTGTTTTGTGAATAGTATCACTATTACTTCCGGTTGGAATGAAAAGTTCCAGATTCCAAATTGTTTCGTTAGTATTTATCTGTAATGGAAGTTCAATTGTTGATGTACTTCTAAAAATCAGCGTTTGATTAGATCCTTCAGCAGTAGCAGCTATTTTTGCAGCAGATTTACGAATTTCAGGATCTAAACGATCAAATAAACCAATTACAACGTTTGGAGTTTCCGATTCGCTACCCGAACAAATATCGTCTTTTTCACATGCCGATAAACCTAATGCAAGCAAGCCTACAAAACAAATTTTTCTCATACATTTTTTAATAGACTGTAAAAATACAAAATCATTTTGTAAAAAAAGAGCAGCTGTTAAGCCACTCTTGTATATTTTATTTTTTTTCTAACAAAACCACATTTTCAACGTGATGCGTTTGCGGAAACATATCAACCGGTCGTACGCGGACAACTTTGTACATTTCGTCCATTAAAGCTAAATCGCGAGCTTGGGTTGCCGAATTACAACTTACATAAACCACACGTTCCGGAGCAATCTTTAAAATTTGCGCCACCACATCTTTGTGCATTCCATCGCGAGGCGGATCAGTAATAATCACATCAGGCTGACCATGTTGTTCGATAAATTCATCGTTAAAAACATTTTTCATATCGCCCACAAAAAACTCGCAATTGGTAATATTGTTGCGTTCGGCATTCACTTTTGCATCGGCAATTGCTTCAGGCACAGCTTCAACACCAATTACTTTTTTGGCGTTTTTCGACACAAACTGTGCAATGGTTCCGGTACCCGTATATAAATCATACACCAGTTCGTTGCCTGTTAAACCTGCAAAATCTCGAGTAATACTGTATAATTCGTATGCTTGATCTGAATTGGTTTGATAGAACGATTTTGCATTAATGCTGAATTTTAATCCTTCCATTTCTTCCAAAATATAATCGCGACCATGGTAGCAAATTACGTTTTGATCGTAAATAGTATCGTTCAATTTACTGTTGATCACATATTGAAGCGAGGTGATTTCAGGGAAACGATCTTTTAAGAAATCAAGCAATAATTCACGTTTCTTTTTGTCTTCTTTAAAAAACTGAATCAATACCATTATTTCTCCAGTCGATGCCGTTCTGATCATCAACGTGCGCAACAAACCGGTATTTTCGCGCGGATTGAAAAATTCCAGACCATTTTCATTCGCAAAATCGCGGATTTCGTTACGAAGTGCGTTTGAAGGATCTTGCTGCAAATAACATTTTTTAATGTCTAAAATCTTATCCCACATTTTTGGAATATGAAAACCAAGGGCGTTTTCTTTACCTAATTCTTCGCCCGATTTAATTTCATCATCTGTTAACCAACGTGCGTTAGAAAAAGAAAATTCCATTTTATTGCGGTAGAAAAATTGTTCTTTCGATCCTAAAATAGGTTCAAACTGCGGTAGTTCAATCTTACCAATTCTCTTTAAATTGTTTTCAACTTCCTGATGTTTGTATCCCAACTGAAATTCGTAACCCATGTTCTGCCATTTACAGCCACCACAAGCTCCAAAATGTTGACAAACAGGTTCTACTCTTTGTGGAGAAAGTTTATGGAAAGCAACAGCTTTACCTTCAAAATAAGCCTTACGCTTTTTAAAGGTTTGAACATCTACCACATCACCGGGAACAACATTGGGAATTAAAATTATTTTACCATCGGGAGCCTTTGCTACCGAAACGCCTTTTGCGCCTGCATCAAGGACTTCTACGTTTTCGAATACGATTTTATCGGTTTTTTTTCTTGCCATGGTGCAAAAATAATATAATGTTTGCAGAAATTTCTGCACCAACCGTTATTTAGATTGTTTATAAAATTAATAGCTAAAGTTTTTACAAAGATTCTATTTTTAGTACCTTGCACCTTTGGATGATTTCTCTCCGTTAAGAAGGAATGGCTTATTTTAAAATTTATAAACTAATAATAATGAGTAGTTTATTAACAAGTAACGATGCAATTGCATTAGAAGAAAAATACGGAGCGCATAATTACCACCCGCTTCCGGTAGTACTTACAAAAGGTGAAGGCGTTTATGTTTGGGATGTTGAAGGTAAAAAATACTATGATTTTTTGTCGGCATATTCCGCAGTAAACCAAGGACATTGTCATCCAAAATTGGTTGAAGCCTTAACAAATCAGGCACAGCAACTTACACTTACTTCGCGTGCATTTTATAACGATAAATTAGGCGTTTACGAAGAAAAAATAACCAAATTGTTTGGTTTTGATAAAGTTTTGCCGATGAATTCTGGTGCAGAAGCTGTAGAAACAGCTATTAAACTGACAAGAAAATGGGCTTACGAAGTTAAAAAGATTAAGGAAGAAGAAGCGGTAATTATTGTTTGTGAAAACAACTTCCACGGACGTACAACTACTATTATTTCTTTCTCTAACGATCAGGAAGCTCGTAAAAACTACGGTCCTTATACCGAAGGTTTTGTGCGTATTCCTTATAATAATATCGATGCTTTAAAAGATGTTATCACCAACAAAAATATTGCAGGATTTTTAGTAGAACCTATTCAAGGTGAAGCTGGCGTTTATGTTCCGGATAGCGGATATTTATCGGCAGCATTTGAATTGTGTAAGCAGAATAATGTATTGTTTATTGCAGATGAAGTTCAAACAGGAATTGCTCGTACAGGTAGAATGTTGGCGGTTGATCATGAAAATATCAAGCCAGATGTTTTAATTTTAGGAAAAGCATTGTCTGGCGGAATGTATCCGGTTTCGGCTGTTTTGGCAGATGATGAAATAATGAATGTGATTAAACCTGGACAACACGGATCTACTTTTGGAGGAAATCCTTTAGCAGCCGCAGTTGCAATGGCAGCTTTAGATATTGTTCTTGACGAGAAATTGGCTGAAAATGCTGAAAGGTTAGGAACGATCTTCAGAGAACGTTTAAATGACTTCATTCAAACATCGAACATTTGTTCAATGGTACGCGGAAAAGGATTGTTAAACGCGATTTTAATTAACGATACCGAAGACAGCGATACTGCTTGGAATATCTGTTTGCGCTTACGCGATAACGGATTACTTGCAAAACCAACACACGGAAACATTATTCGTTTTGCACCACCATTAGTAATGAACGAAGAACAATTGTTAGATTGTGTTAGAATTATCACAGAAACGTTAAAAGAATTTGAGAAATAAGAAAAGAGGCGAAGGCCTCTTTTTTTATTTCTTTATCAAACCTAACTCAATTAAACGTTCGGTTAAAAATTCACCAGCAGTTATATCTTCATAAAGTTTAGGATTTTCATAAGTAATACAATTATCTAAACAGTTTAAAGGCATTTCACTTATCGGATGCATAAAAAACGGAATCGAAAAACGCGATGTTCCCCATAATTCTCTTGGTGGATTTACCACTTGATGTATAGTAGATTTCAGTTTATTGTTTGTGTGTCTTGATAGCATATCGCCTACATTAATAACTAATTCGTCATCGGCAGCAATAGCATCAATCCATTCACCTTTGTTATTTTGTACCTGTAAACCTTTACCTTGTGCGCCCATTAAAAGAGTAATCAGGTTAATATCGCCATGTGCAGCAGCACGAACGGCATCTTTTGGTTCATCAAGAATAGGAGGGTAGTGAATTGGGCGTAATATTGAATTTCCGTTTTTAACCAAATCGTCAAAATAAAATTCGTTCAAACCTAAATACAAAGCCAAAGCTCGTAAAACATAAACGCCTGTTTTTTCGAGCATTTTATAGGTTTCTTTTCCAGTTGAATTAAATTCAGGAAGTTCGTTAACCGTTACATTTGCTGGATATTCTTTTGCCAACTTGTCGTTGTTTTCAACGTACTGACCAAAATGCCAAAATTCTTTTAAATCACCGGTTGTTCGTCCTTTTGCAGATTCTTTTCCAAACGAAACATATCCGCGTTGCCCACCAATTCCGGGAATTTCATATTTCTCTTTAACCTCTAAAGGCAAATTAAAGAAGTTGCGAACCTGTTGATACAGTTTTTCAACCAATTCATCACTTAAAAAGTGTCCTTTTAATGCTACGAAACCAATTTCTTCGTAAGCTTTACCGATTTCATTTACAAATTTTTGTTTGCGTACCGGATCATCCGATAGGAAATCACGCAAGTCAACACTAGGTATATTTTGCATTATTAAAACTTTAAATTCAAATTTACGTATTTATGAATAAAGTTTTTTAAAAAAGAAGTTAAGCAACCGTTTTTTTGAAAGCCATTGAAATAATCTGCGAGATACTTTCTTTGATTCGATCTTCACCGTCTGCAGTATTTAAATCGATCCCACAAAAAAGGCTTCCGTTTGTTTTTCCATGAAGAACCAGATAATAAATTCCTGCAACTATAATAGCTAAAATTCCGCGAATATCAATGTCTGAATTTTTAAACTGCGGATCAACAATTTTGAATACTTCCTCGCCAATCAATTCCCGTTCATCTGATATATGTCGTAAAAAATCCTTTTTCTCACTTATTCCCCAAAGCATAATGCGCTGTAAAATTTCATCATCTAATAAAGATTGAAACTGAAACTGCAACAAACCACTCATATATTCTGCCTTAATTCCATCTTTAAAAGTAAGCATGTTATTAATGGAATCGGTAGCTTTATATTTCCAGAAATCGCGTTGTGCAATGTACTCTTCCACCAAATTATCCAAACTTCCAAAATACGTCCAAACCAAACTTTTATCAATGCCCGCTTCTTTAGCAATTGAAGACGCATTTAAACCGGTATAGCCCTTTTTTAAAAGAACTTTACCTACGGCTTGTATCATTTTAACTTTCGTTCGCTCTTTATCGCGCAACTTACCTGAGGTTCGTTTACGACTTTTAGATTCATCTTCCATAACATGCATTCATTAATAAGGCAAAATTAAATAAAAAAACTGACTCATATTTTCTATAAGTCAGTCTTTCTCTATAACAACATCCTAAATGAAAGTCAATTAAAATAAAGTTAGAGTTTTAACGAGTGTTTTATTGTTGATTAGGAGCAAAATTAAATATAAAAGGTGAATATACCAAAAAAAATTCACTATGGAGTGAAAAAAAATATTTTAGAGGCTTACACAAATAAAATTAGTACTTTTAGCCCAAAAATATTTACAACCGTTTTTATGGAAGTTCAATCTCAAATTTTATCGCAAGATATACTGTTAGATTTATATAAAAAATTACTAAAACCAAGGTTAATAGAAGAAAAAATGTTGATCTTGATTCGCCAGGGAAAAGTATCAAAATGGTTTTCCGGAATGGGGCAGGAAGCTATTGCAGTTGGTGTAACATCAATTCTTCATAACGATGAATACATTTTGCCAATGCACCGAAACCTTGGAGTTTTTACAAGCAGAAACATTCCTTTAAGCAGATTATTTTCGCAATGGCAGGGCAAGCCAAATGGATTTACAAAAGGACGCGATCGTTCGTTTCACTTTGGAACACAAGAATTTAACATTGTAGGAATGATCTCGCATTTAGGTCCGCAATTAGGTATTGCCGATGGTATTGCACTGGCACACAAACTACGAAAAGAAAATAAAATTACGGCTGTTTTTACGGGTGAGGGCGCAACGTCTGAAGGTGATTTTCACGAAGCATTAAACGTTGCTGCCGTTTGGGATTTACCTGTAATGTTTATTATTGAAAACAACGGTTACGGACTTTCTACACCAACTCGTGAACAATATAAATGTGAAAATTTAGCAGATAAAGGCATTGGTTACGGTATGGAAAGCCATATTATTGATGGTAACAATATTGTGGAAGTTTATACAAAACTTTCTGAAATTGCCGAAGATATGCGCCAAAATCCGCATCCGGTTTTAATTGAAATGAAAACGTTTAGAATGCGTGGGCACGAAGAGGCGAGTGGCACCAAATACATTCCGCAGGAATTGTTCGAAGAATGGAAAATTAAAGATCCAATTGCTCGTTTCAACAATTATTTAACCGAAATGGGTATTTTGTCTGAAGAACAAGATGCGCAGTTAAGAAAAGAAATCAAAGAAGAAATTGATACGCATTGGAAAATTACTCAAGACGAAGCCGGTTTAGAAGCTAATCTTGAAACGGAATTGAATGATGTTTACAAACCTTACGAGTATCAGCATTTTGAAGCATCAGCCGAAACAAAAAATATTCGTTTTATTGATGCCATTTCAGAAGGATTGAAACAATCGTTTGAGCGTCATGAGAATTTAATAATCATGGGTCAGGATATTGCAGAATACGGAGGTGCTTTTAAAGTAACCGAAGGTTTTGTTGATGCTTTTGGAAAAGAACGCGTGCGTAACACACCAATTTGCGAAAGTATTATTGTATCATCGGCTGCCGGATTATCAATCAATAAATATAAATCGGTTGTAGAAATGCAGTTTGCCGATTTCGTGTCAACAGGTTTTAATCCAATTGTAAATTTATTAGCAAAACAACATTATCGTTGGGGCGAACATGCCGATGTTGTAGTTCGTATGCCTTGTGGTGCAGGTTCTGGTGCAGGTCCGTTCCATTCGCAAACAAACGAAGCCTGGTTCACTAAAACTCCAGGGTTAAAAGTGGTTTATCCTGCTTTTCCTGCCGATGCCAAAGGTTTGTTGAATACGGCAATTAACGATCCAAATCCGGTAATTTTCTTCGAACATAAAAATCTGTACCGCAGCAAATCACAAGATGTTCCGGCTAATTATTACACCATTCCGTTTGGTCAGGCTTCCTTAATTAAAGAAGGAAACGATGTTACCATTATTTCTTACGGAGCCGGTGTTCATTGGGCATTAGATACTTTGACAAACAACCCGAGTATTTCTGCTGATTTGATCGATTTAAGAACCTTACAACCTTTAGATTACGAAACGATTAAAAAATCGGTACAAAAAACAAACCGAGTAATAATTCTTCAGGAAGATTCAATGTTTGGCGGAATTGCAAGCGATTTATCGGCTTGGATTATGGAAAATTGTTTTGAGTATTTGGATGCGCCTGTAAAACGTGTGGCAAGTATCGAAACGCCTATACCTTTTATGGATAATCTGGAAGCGCAATATTTGCCTAAAGAACGTTTTGAAAAAGAATTATTAGTACTTTTACAGTTTTAAAACAAACACAACATTATAATGAAAACCATAACTTCTTCTAACTTTAATTTTCCGGGTCAAAAATCTGTTTACAAAGGAAAAGTACGCGAAGTTTACAATATTAACGATGATTTATTGGTAATGATTGCAACCGACCGTTTATCGGCTTTTGATGTAATTATGCCAAAAGGAATTCCATATAAAGGACAAATTTTGAATCAGATTGCATCTAAATTCATGCATTTAACTCAAGATATTGTTCCAAACTGGTTGGTTGCAAACCCAGATCCTAACGTAGCTGTTGGTTATTTGTGCGATCCTTTTAAAGTAGAAATGGTTATCCGCGGTTATTTATCGGGTCATGCGGCTCGTGAATATGCTGAAGGAAAACGTGTTTTGTGCGGCGTTGAAATGCCTGCTGGTATGAAGGAAAATGATAAATTTCCAACGCCAATTATCACACCAACTACAAAAGCTGCTGTTGGCACGCATGACGAAGACATTTCTAAAGAAGAAATTTTAGCACAAGGAATTGTTTCTAAAGAAGATTACGAAGTATTGGAAAAATATACACACGCTTTATATCAACGAGGAACTGAAATTGCAGCATCACGCGGATTGATTTTGGTTGATACAAAATATGAATTCGGTAAAACCAAAGACGGTAAAATTGTATTGATTGATGAAATTCATACGCCGGATTCTTCACGTTATTTTTATGAAGAAGGATATCAGGATCGTCAGAATAACAATGAAGCTCAAAAACAATTATCAAAAGAATTTGTGCGTCAGTGGTTAATTTCAAACGGTTTTCAAGGAAAAGAAGGTCAGCAGATTCCTGAAATGACAGATGAATACATTGAAACAGTTTCAGACAGATACATTGAATTATACGAAAATATCATTGGTGAGAAATTCGAAAAAGCCGATGTTTCTAACATTCAGGAACGTATCGAAACAAATGTAAATGCTTTTTTAGCATCATATAAAAAATAATTTATTATCGTCAGTTCAAGTTTTTCAAGAACTTAATTTATAAAAACTCGACCTGAAGAATAGTAAAGTTGTGGTAATCATAAAAATAAAATTATGAGTATTATTCCCGCATTGCAGTGGCGTTACGCTACCAAAAAAATGAACGGCGAAAAAGTTTCTCAAGATAAGGTAAACAGTATTTTAGAAGCGGCGCGATTGGCACCAACTTCTTCTGGTTTGCAGCCCTTTGAAATGATTGTAATTACCAATCAGGCGTTAAAAGAAAAAATTAAGGCATTAGCTTTTAATCAAACGCAATTAACAGACTGTTCGCATTTGGTTATTTTTGCTGCTTGGAATTATTACGATATTAACAGAATAAATTATTATTTTGATTATTACGAAAAAGAGCGCGATTTGCCCAAAGGTTTTTCTGATAATTACAAAAATAACGTTACAAAACAGTTAACGTCTATGTCGTTAGAACATCAGTTTGAACATGCTTCCCGACAGGTTTATATCGCCTTGGGAATGGCACTGACCGAAGCTGGAGCGTTAGAAGTAGATTCGATACCAATGGAAGGTTTTATTAACCACGAAGTTGACAAACTGTTGAATTTAGAAGAAAAAGGATTAAAAAGTGTTGTTATTTTACCGATTGGTTACCGCGATGCCGAAAACGATTGGCAGGCAGAATTGAAAAAGGTAAGAAAAACAACCGACGATATGATTACCTGTATTGATTAATTTAAAACCTGAATTATGAAAAATTTAAAAGCTTTATTAGTTGTATTGTTTATCGCGTTTACAACTGTTGCGAGTGCACAAAACAAAAAATCGGAAAAAGCAGTAATTAAAACAAACATTGTTTGTGATCATTGCAAAGCGTGCGAAACCTGTGGAAAAATGTTTCAGACAGAAATGCTGAAAGTAAAAGGCGTAAAAATGTACGAATTGGACGAAGAAAAAGAAACTATTACGGTTTATTTCAATCCTAAAAAGACAAATTTACAAAACATTAAAACAGCAATTTCAAAATTAGGTTTTGATGCCGACGAAATAAAAGCCGACCCAATAGCTTACGAAAATCTAGACGGTTGTTGCAAAGCATAAATTAAAAAATCTTCCTAATGGAAGATTTTTTTGTATCTTTTCATTTGTGAAAAAAATATACTATATACCCGGAATATTCTCCATAATTCTTTTGCCAATTTTAGGAATTTGGTATATGAATAAGTATGATTATTTTATTCATTTAGGGTCAATTGATTTTGTGAATATAAATTTAGAAGAACTAAAGAAAAGAGAAAAAGAACAGAATAAAAAAATGAAAGGCTATCGAATACCGACCAGAGATAGTAATGAGTTTGAAAGACGAGTTTATAAAGATGTTAATTTAAGTAATGATAGAAATTCAAAGAATACGTTTAAATATATTGACCAATTTGTAAATGATGTTGTTCAAACAAAGGATACCATTAACGGGTTGAAAATTCATTTTGAAGAAAACGCAACTTATAATGAATTTATTAAGGTGTTAAATATATTTACGGAACGTGACGCTGAATTATATATTTTAGACAACAACACTATGTATTTTGTAGGAAGAGATTGGAAACCACCTTCTCCTGATGATGAGAATTTAGAACCACTTGATATGTTTTATTGTACTTCAGGAATAAGTTATTCAGAACCAGAATCTAACTTTTCACAGATATGGAACAATCTAAAAAGACAATTTCTACAAAACAAGATTATTTACGGTGCGTATGTTGTTTTGTTCTTAATAGGAATATTTTTTACTTATCGTAAAAGCAAAAAGCTTCCCAAATAGGAAGCTTTTTTATTACGATTTTTGTTCTTTATTAAAATAAACCAAGTAATAATACATTTGTTTTTCTTCATCCCAGCCTTTTTCAATATATTTTTCGGCAGATTCCGGGTTAATGAAATCTAACTTAATTTGTACGTTGGTATCTAAATTAATAACGTTTTTAATTTTTTTACGAACATCAGAAACGGCGTTGTTTGCAATTGGGAAGTTAGATACATCTTCAATACTATATTTTTCGGCACGATCTGTTTTGTAGTTTTTAAACTCGGCTTGTAAATCAGGATTATCAATTACATCATTAATAAAATTCTGCTCTTCGAACTCGTCATTCTTTGCAAAATAATTTACAGATCGGTTCATAAACATCACCTCTTCTTTTTTATCTTCGGCAGGTAAAACCACATCTTTAGCAAAATCCTGAACAAACTTCAAGTACTTTTTGGTCATAAAGTTTTCATCCTGAAAAGCATCAACCGATAAAAAATGCTCCAACCAATAACGTGCATCGTAACGGTTACTGTCAATAGTTAAAATTTTGTAGCCTTCTTCTTTTTTGTAATTGAAAATAATACAGCCTTTATCTAATTTATTCAGATTAATTCCTTGCTGAAGCACCATTTCAAGGTTGCTGTTGTTTTCTTCGAACTGTAAAAAATCAGACTTTAATTCGCTTTTAAAAATACCAATCGCATCAACCGGATTGTTATCAATAGTAATATGCGTTAAATAGGTCACATAAACTTCTCCGTTTTTAATATGCGGATGGTTTGACTGTTCGTATAAATGTTTGGTGATTTTCTTTGAAACTTCGTGCGCATTGCTTGGGTTTGCAAAAATTTCGTTGGCAAAATTAAACATGTCGTTATAATCTAAATCAACATCGTGCGCAAACTGATAATAGTTTTCTTCTTTTTCGCGAAAAGGCTTAAAAAAATATTCCTTTAAAAGTGGCGTAATTTCGTCGTTTACGTTAAAAGTGTTTTCAGACAGAAAAATAGCTTCGGCACGGCTTTTATTTCCAACTCGGTGAATAGACAAAGATTCTATCTGCGTATTAAATAAGTTAATCATAGCGTTTGTACTGTTTATAGGTAAAAAAAGAAAACCGTTTGGCTTTCTTTTAATTAATTTTTTATGTTATTATTTGTCGTTATTGACAGATGAGGAATCTGATTGATGAGATTCTTCATTTCACTTTGTTTCATTTAGAATGACAACTCTTATTTAGTAATTGTTATCGTCGTAATCATATTCGCTGAAACCTTCATCGCCGTCAAACATATCAAAATCCTCTTCATCGTAATCATCATCAAAATCTCCGTAGATATCATCTTTTGAAATAGGATCGTCGAAGTTTTTAACTGGCGCATCTTCAGGTAAAATTCCATGTGCAAAAAGCAGTGCAGGCAGTTCTTTCTCTTCCGAATCGTCTTCACTTTCAATCGCAGCCAATTCTACAAAGAACGTCCAATTTACAAACGGATCATAGATGTAAAGAATTTTGGTTTGATCTTCGTACAACAGATCGTTCAGTTTAAAATCGCTCATTATTTTGTGTTCGCCCGGAACATCGCCCATATCAAACAACATAATTTCATCTTGTTGTTCCCAGTTGTCATCACACAAAAAGAACGATCCGCCTTCCGTACCATCAAACCCGAAAGCATTGATAATAGTGTTGTGCAAATCTTCTAAAGTATCTGTATCTTTAATGGCAATGTCTCTTAAAACATCATCTTCAGCATCTAAAATAACGCGAAATTTGTAAACCATGATTCTTATATTTGATAGCAAATTTACTATTTAATATTGATTTTTTTTGGCTTTTAATTTTTCTTTTTTTTGTTTATGAAGGTAAAATTTACGGTTGGGAAGGTAAAATCGACAGTTCGGCGACTTTTAGTTTTTGCGTGAATAATCTTGCCTTACTTTTGACTTAATAATTAAAAACAACAATGGAAAATTTTATAAAAACACTTATTTACATTCACGCTTTTTTTGGCGGATTAGGTTTAATAGCAGGCGTTATAAGTATTTTAGTTCGCAAAGGCGGAAAAGTGCACAAGCTGTGGGGAAAGATATTTTCGGTTGGTATGATAACCAGCAGTTTACTGTCATTAATTGTAGCAAGCTTTCCTGGTCACGAAAATATGTTTCTTTTTTTAATAGGAATTTTTACTATTTACATGGTTTTGGCAGGAAACAGAGCACTAACATTAAAAGTTTCGATTAAAAGTAAAGCCGATGCCCTTGATAAAAGCATTTCGTACATTATGTTTGCTATTGCCGTTTTAATGATGATTTTTGGAACGATCTGTTTATTGAAAGATAATAATTTATGGACACTTTATTTCTTTTTCGGTAGCATTGGTTTGCTTATGACATATCGCGATTTTAAAGCTTTTAAAGCTTTTACAACAAATAATAAAGTAGCAATTGTAAGCCATGTGGGCAGAATGGTTGGCGCATTCATAACATCGGTAACCGCGTTTATTGTAGCAGGTTTAAGCATTAGTAATCTGATTGTTTGGTTGCTGCCTACGTTGTTGGGAATACCTTATATCATATTTTGGACAAGAAAAATGAAAACCGTAAAAATTTAAATTATGAAAGATTTTTTAAGACATCTAAAACAGTTTTCAATAATATTAGTAATATGCTACGTTATTGTTTTAGCAATTAATTTTGGATACACTAAACAGTTTAACAGCTTTGATTATTTGAGTTCACTTTTAATTGTTTTTACTTATACATTTAGTATTTATATTGCCAACTCATTAGTTCTATCGGATTATTATCTAAATCGGAAAAAAAATATTAAGAATATTCTTACAGGAGGTCTGTTAGTTAATTTACTTACTATTATTGTTGTATTTGTTATAAATATTATTGGAAATTTAATTTATAACAATTTCGAAATCGTAGAAACGCTGAAATCATCCTTTAGGCAAGCAGTATTTTCAAGTTGGTTTTCAATGACCATTTCAACAACAGTATATATTGTTTTATTGATTCGTAGAAAAGACAAGATTGAAGTTACCCAGCAAAAAGATATTGCCGTAAAAGCAACCGCTTCGTTTGAAACTTTGAAAAATCAGTTGGATCCGCATTTTTTATTTAATTCTTTAAATGTTTTAAGCTCGTTGATTGAAGAAAATCCAAAAAAAGCACAAGAATTTACCGTGGCACTTTCAAAGATCTATCGATATGTTTTAGATCAGAAAGATAAAAACTTGATTTCGGTTGAAGAAGAACTGAACTTTGCAAAATTGTACGTTTCTCTTTTAAAAATGCGATTTGAAGATGCTATCATTATCAATTTTCACACAGATATAGATATTAACGATTTTAGAATTGTTCCTTTAAGTTTACAGCTTTTATTGGAAAATGCCATTAAACACAACATTATATCAGATCAAAAACCGCTACAGATCGATATTTTTAAGGAAGATAATTATCTTGTTGTTCAAAATTCTTATCAAAAAAAGCAAACTTTTGAAAAATCTGCCGGAATTGGCTTGCAAAATATTATTCAGCGTTACAATCTTGTTTCCAATTTAGAAATCAATATTCAACAAACAAATGAGCATTATATTGTAAAACTTCCGCTAATTTCAGGCCAATCGTTATACACTTTTCAGGAAGATCAATTTACCGAAGAAATTTTCAACAATGCGTACGACAGAATGTATCAGCTTAAAGAATTTTATGTAACCGTTTTTGCTGCAATAATTGTAATTCCTTTAGCCATTGTATTAAACTTTTTCTATTTACCGCACTATAAATGGTCGTTAGCAATAGTTTTATTTATGCTTTTTGCACTTTTTATAAACGGAATTAAAACAATAAATTTCTTAAAGAATTGGGAAAACAAAATGATTAACAAACAAATTAATAAAAACAGAAATCATGGAAAATTATAATCAGTTAGAGCTTTTAAAAGCAAAAAAACGCGTTAAAAAAGTAAAGGAATTCTACGTGCATTTAATCGTTTATATTTGTGTAAATTCTTTTTTAATCATCATAAATTTATTAAATTCAGAAAGCGGTTACTGGTTTCTTTTTCCAGCAATAGGTTGGGGAATAGGCTTGTTCTCGCACGCTGCAAATACCTTTAATTTTATTCCGTTTTTGAATAAAGATTGGGAAAACCGAAAAATTAAGCAGTATATGGACGAAGAACGAAATGCTTTTAAAAACAAACAGTAATGAAAGTTGTAATTATTGAAGACGAAAAACCGGCTGCACGCCTGTTAAAACGTAAGGTTGAAAACATAAATTGTGAAGTTATAGCCGTGTTATCGTCGGTAACAGAAAGTATCGAATGGTTTTTATCAAACGAACATCCCGATTTGGTTTTGGTCGATATTCAATTGTCCGACGGTTTATCGTTTGAAATTTTTGAACAAGTAGAAATCAAAAGTTCTGTCATTTTCACAACTGCTTATGATGAATATGCTTTAAAGGCGTTTAAGTTGAACAGTATTGATTATTTGCTAAAACCAATTGACGAAAACGAATTAAAAGCAGCTATTGAAAAGTTTTTATCATTACAGAATAAAGCGGTTTTTAATCAGCAAAGTTTAAACAATGTTTACAGCAGCAATTTTAAAAAACGATTTGTAGTTAAAACCGGAAACATCATAAAAATTATCGATGTTAACGATATTGAATGTTTTTACAGCGCCTTTAAAAGCAGTTTTTTAACAACGGTTGAGAATAGATCTTTTAGTTTAGATAATAGTTTGGAAAGTATTGAAAAAGAAGTTAGTACAGATGATTTTTTTAGAGTAAACCGTCAATTTTTAATAAATTTAAAAGCGATAAAAGAAATTAGTATTTACAGCAATTCGCGTTTAAAAATCACCTTGAATAATTATAAAGAAGAAGAAATTATTGTAAGCAGAGAAAAGGTTCAAGCATTTAAAGAATGGATTATTAAGTAATTTCATTTAAAAATAATTAGTAATTTAGATCAAAATTCTTAAACAATGAAAAACTATATATTTTCCTTTATTTTTATCGGATTTCTTTTTAATTCAATTGATGCAACATCCCAAACAAACAATACAGTTTCCGAAAAAAAATCATTAGAAAAACCATACAATCCAAATGATAATGCACAACAAAAAATTGATGCATTACTAAAACAAGCTAAAAAAGAAAAGAAAAATGTTATTCTACAAGCTGGTGGAAACTGGTGCAGTTGGTGCTTACTGTTTAACGATTTCATTAAAACAAATTCAAAAGTGAAAAAAGAACTACAAAGCAATTTTTTATACTATCACTTAAATTTTTCAAAAGAGAATAAAAACGAAGCAGTTTTTAAAAAATATGCTTCAAATAGCGATAAATTAGGTTATCCGTTTTTTATTGTTTTGAACAGTAACGGTAAAGTTTTAAAAGTTCAAGAAAGTGGAAGTTTAGAAGAAGGCAAAGGTTATAACGAAGCAAAAGTATTAAACTTCTTAAAATCGTTAAAACCATAAATACTTGAAGATTTTTCAATTAAAATAAATCTTACATTAATTTTTAAATAATATTTCTAAAAAACGCCGTTTTTCGTTAATAATTATAAATTTGCATCTTCAACAACAATTTTAAAAAAATGGATACAAATTTATTATTAAACATTGCGCAACAATATGGCTGTCCGGTGTATGTTTATGACGGCAACACAATTGAAAATCAATTTCAACGTTTACAAGATGCGTTTAAACAGGTAAAAAAATTAAAAATCAATTATGCGGCTAAAGCATTAACCAACATTTCCGTTTTAAAGTTGTTGAAGAAGAAGGGCAGTGGGTTAGACACCGTATCTATACAGGAAGTTTTATTAGGATTAGAAGCAGGTTTTTCTCCAGATGATATCATGTTTACGCCTAACGGTGTTTCATTAGAAGAAATCGAAGAAGCAGTACAATTAGGTGTTCACATTAATATTGACAATCTTTCAATTTTAGAACAATTTGGTGCAAAACATCCGAATATTCCTGTTTGTGTGCGTATCAATCCCCATGTAATGGCAGGTGGAAACAGCAATATTTCAGTTGGTCATATCGATAGTAAATTTGGAATTTCTGTTCATCAAACACCTCATATTTTAAGAATTATCGAAAATACCAAAATGAAGGTAAATGGAATCCACATGCACACGGGTTCTGATATTTTAGATATCGAAGTATTTTTATATGCCTCTGAAATTTTATTTGAAACCGCAAAACAATTCAAAAATCTTGATTTTATTGATTTCGGTAGTGGCTTTAAAGTTCCATACAAAGAAGGAGATTTGGAAACTGATATTGAAGAATTAGGCGAAAAATTAACGGTTCGTTTCAATGAATTCTGTAAAGAATACGGTAAAAATTTAACCTTGGTTTTTGAACCTGGTAAGTTTTTGGTTTCGCAAGCTGGTTATTTTCTTGCTAAAGTAAATGTGGTAAAACAAACAACATCAACCGTATTTGCTGGTGTAGATTCTGGATTTAACCACTTAATTCGCCCAATGTTTTATAATTCGTATCATCACATCACAAACATTTCAAATGCTGATGGAAAACAGCGTTTTTATTCGGTTGTGGGATACATTTGTGAAACTGATACCTTTGCAAGCAACCGTAAAATTGCTGAAATTAGTGAAGGCGATATTTTGTGTTTCCACAATGCAGGAGCTTATTGTTTCTCAATGACATCGAACTACAATTCACGTTTTAAACCGGCAGAAGTTTTGGTTTACAACGATGCTGTTCATTTAATTAGAAAGCACGAAACCATGGCAGATCTGCTTCAAAACCAGATTGCGGTTAATTTTGACTAAAGATTAAGTAACATTTATTTAATATGTATAGATTAGGCAAACGTATAGTTTGCCTATTTTTGTATAAAATATTTCAAAAATGAAAAGAAGAAGTTTTTTTAAGTTAGGAAGCTTGGCTGCATTGGGCTCAACATTGGTAAATCCAATCGATACTTTTGCAGGAAATAATGATATATCATTAAATTCAACCAATAAAAAAGCCAAAAATATTATTTTTATGGTAAGCGACGGAATGAGTTCCGGAACGCTGAACCTTGCAAATATGTACTCTAACCGCATACTTGGCAAAAATAGTAACTGGCTGCAACTTTATATAGACAACAAAGTTTCTCGCGGAATAATGGATATGGCTTCTGCTTCATCAATCGTTACCGATTCTGCTGCTGCAAGTTCTTCTTGGGGCGGTGGTGCTCGAGTGAATAACGGTTCGTTGAATATTAGTCCGTCTGGCGAAGAAAATATGCCAATCTGGCAAAAATTCAAGGCAAAAGGTAAAAAAGCAGGCTGTGTTACAACAGTTCCTATTACGCACGCAACTCCTGCAGGCTTTACGGTTGCTATGAAAAGCAGAAATGATCAGTCTGCAATTGCCGAAGAATATTTACGAATTGGTTACGATGTTTTGTTAGGTGGCGGACAAAAATATTTTGCTGCTGAACACAGAAAAGATAAAAAAGACATGTTCACTGCTTTTGCGCAACAAAATTATGTGGTAGCGAAAACCAAGTCCGATTTAAAAAATACAGATAAATCTAAAAAATTATTAGGTGTTTTTGATTTTGATGCACTTCCATATCAAATCGATCGAAAACAATCTGCGGAATTGACAAATTCTATTCCTACTTTGGCTGAAATGACTGAAGTTGCTATTAATCAAATGAAAGATCATAAAGAAGGGTTTGTGTTACAGGTTGAATCAGGAAAAGTTGATTGGGCAGCGCATGCAAACGATGTTTCGGCATTAATTCACGAACAATTGCAGTTTGATGAAGCCATTGCAGTTGCTATGAAATTTGCCGAACAAGATAAAAATACGTTGGTTGTAATTACGACTGATCACGGAAATGCAAACCCGGGAATGATTTACGGTAAATACGCAAACGAACATTTTGATAGTTTGGCAAAATACAATTTTACAAACGAATATATTTTAAACAATATAAAGAATAATCAATCAGAAAGTCAGATTAAAGATTTTATTAAAAGTTCGATAAATGTTGAATTGAATGAAGAAGAAACAAAAACCATAGCATCATACTATAATGGGTTGAAAAAAGGCGATGACGGCTTGTACAATTACAAACATTTGCCTTTTAATGCTTTTGCCGAAATTCAGAAAAAGTATAATTCAGTAGGATGGATTTCAATGGATCACTCGGCAGATTATGTAGAAGTTGCCATGTTTGGTCCGGGAAATCATCTGCACAAACCTTTTATGAAAAATACCGATATGCATTATTTATTGTTGGAAGCTGCCGAAGTGGAAAACAAATTTTAATGTATTTTTGCTGAATGAAGATCGCAGTAATCAACAATTACGATTCGTTTGTACACAACATTATTCATTATCTGGAAAGTTTTGATGGAGTAGAAGTAAGCGTTTTTTTAAACGATGAATTTTACTTGGAACAATTACAAGATTTCGATAAAATTGTTTTGTCCCCAGGTCCGGGAATTCCAAAAGAAGCCGGACTTTTGTTAGATGTAATTGATTTTTACAAGGGTAAGAAAAGTATTTTAGGCGTTTGTTTGGGACATCAGGCAATTGCCGAGTATTTTGGGTGTTCGCTTGTAAATTTGGATCAACCTTTACACGGAATTTCAACAAAACTTCAAATCATAGAAGACGATTTTTTATGGAATGATTTACAGAATGATATTTTTGTAGGTCATTATCATTCGTGGTGTGTAAGTAAAAGTAATCTATCAAGCGAAATCACAGTTACCGCAATTGATGAATTAGGAAATATTATGGCATTAAAACATAAAGAATACGATATTCGCGGTGTTCAGTTTCATCCGGAATCTGTGTTAACACCGCAGGGAAAAAAAATAATCGAGAATTGGTTGAAAAATAATTAAAAAAGAAAAACGATCTTACTGATCGTTTTTCTTTTTTAAAACCTTTGTTTTTTGTTTAAAGTAGCTAATAAAATCACCTAAATAAACATCGCCGTTTTGAAAATATTTTTTTTCAGATGCACTTGAGGTTGTAAATGGTGATTTTGGTTTGCTATTAAGGTCTGATGTGCCAATAATGTAAAAACCATTTTTAGTTGGTAATGTTACACCTGCATCTCTGCCTTCAAAACCGTAGAAAGATGCGTAATTTAGTGTTGTACCATCTAAAGATACAATTGAAGTATAAATATCGGAATTTCCACCACCATAATTTGATTGATATGCACCAATTTTTGGTAAGTTTTTCTGATTTTCATTCGTAATAGAAGATGTAATGAAAAGTTCATCATTATTACTAAATAAATGTTCACCTGCGTGTACAAAACTTGTCCATAATCTTTTTCCATTTGCAGAAAATCGGGAAATACTAGTACTGCCAGCTTTTAAATAAGCATATTCTGTAGCTACTTTTGCATTTTTACTATAAATTCTGTGTGTTGCCAATATATAAGCATCGTCACCAATAACTGTTAAACTATTATTGTTTAAAAGTGTATTACCTAATGTAACATTTGTGTTTTCTTCTCCAAAATATGTACTCCATAACCTATTACCATCAAAACTAAATTTTGATAGAAAAACGCTGAAAATATTATCAAGCGAAGCATTAGGTCTATATACTGTTGAAAGATGACTATCAGGTGTACCAAAATAGTTACTAGACATCGTTGCACCTATATGATCTCCATAAATGTACAACCCATTAGTACCAGCTGCAATACTTTTAATAGTAGAACTGTCTTTAGCATAAAATGTGCTCCAAATATGCTTTCCATTTTTATCAAATTTACTTATAACATCTTGATAATCCACACTAGAAGTTAAATCTCCATTTTTTTGAAAAAAAGTAGGTGACGCAACTGTATTTTTATTTCTTTTATTTAATACATAAATATTATTTTCTGCATCAATAGCTAATGGAGAGGTATTTGATAAAATATCATGAAAATATGTAAACCAAACTATAGATCCTTGTAAATTTATTTTTGCTAAAAAGCTAGGAGCTTTTTTTATTCCAAATATTAAATCATCACTGTAAGCTCCGTTTGTTGCAAGATGCTCTGTAATTGTTCTACCTGAAATAATCAAATTATTTTCAGAATCAAATTTTAAACTTTCAATAACAGACGAACCTTGTTCATTATTAGGTATTCTGTAAATTAGTTTTGGAGTAGGTTGATCTACACCATACTCGTAAATTTCACTTCCAGAAGCATTTACTAAATATAAATTTTCGGTTTTTGAATTAACTTCAGTAACAAAAGAACTAGACCTAACCATTGTTTTGTGTGAAGAAAAAGGTATAACGGTTTTATCTGTTATAGGAATCATTGTTCCCCATTCTCTTTTGTACAAAGATTGACCGTAATGTTTTGTAGTTGTAAATAAAGCAAATACTGATATAAAAAATACTAATTTTCGCATAATAACTTTTGATGTAAATCTAACCTTATAAACTATAGGTAATATTTATTAAATGATGTATGTTAAACTTAATCTTTCTTTTTTGGCTTACCGTTATTAAATCTAACGTTTCCTAAAATATCTTTTTTTGTAGGTGTAGTATTACTTTTTGCTGTTGTATTGCTTTTTCCTTTAAAAGCAGGTTTTGCAGCTGTAGGCTTTTTAGGTGTATATGGTGCTTTAGGTTTATCTTCAATCTTTGTTTTGTCTGTCAAAGGTATTTTGGAAGATGAGATTCCTGCTAAAACTTCTTTAGGGTTTTTAGGATTTTCTTTAGTTCCGCGCAAATAAATTACCAAACCATTCAAAAAGTTACGTAAAATCTGATCCTGACATTCTACATATTTTGGGTGATCTTCGGTTCTAAAAAAATTTCCTATTTCTCCTTTAGAAATTCTAAAATCAACCAATTCTAAAATGTCCAGAATTTGATCGTCTCTTAACTGTAAAGCAACTCTTAATTTTTTTAATATATCGTTATTAGTCATCATATTTCTTAAGTTTTATCAAAGATACAAGAAAAAAGCTTTCTTAAAAGAAAGCTTAATAAGTTATATCGCTAATTGGTGTTAGTGTGTTTGGAAAATCAGCTGCATTCCATTTAAACTGCGTGACTTTTTGTTCGCCAAAAGCATACATAATGTCGTTATAAATTACAACATCTTTAAATTTATGATTTACAGATTTCACCAATACTGGTTCTGCAGGATTTGTGGCGTCAAAAATCTTTAATTCATCATCACAAATAATCAGATAATTCTCATGAATTGCTAATCCACGCGGATAGGTTAAATTTCTTTGGTGAATAAGCTGCGGATTTTTAACATCGGCAATATCATAAACCATTAACGTATTCAAATTATTTCCACAACCCGTGTTAGAATGCAGTGTAACATAGGCATAACCTTCATTTGCAACTACCGGATCACATGCTGTAAAGTGTTCTGCTTGAGACAGATATTTAGGATTTTCAGGGTTTGAAACATCATAAATAAACATTCCGTTTCTAGATCCCATAAACATTAAATCGCCCAAAGAATAAATAGTTTCAATATTGCGTCCAATAGTTACATCATTCACTTTTACCGGATTGTTTGTGTCTGATATTTGAAATACATGTAAATCTTGATTATCTACTGTGTATAAGTAATTTCCTTTAATAGCAAAAACTGCCATTGATCCTCCTTTACCAGATCCTTCAGAATTTGGTCCACCTGTATCTGAAGAATTATCGCTACCACAAAATGTTAATGAAAAACATGCTGCAAGTACTATACTAAATTTTAAAAACTTCTTTTTCATAACTAATTATTTCCAGTCAACAATAATTTCATTTTCGCCAGCGTAATGGTTAAATCCATCAGGACTTATTTTTTGCGGGAATGTATTTGCAATTCGCTTTTGAACCGTAACTTGGTTATTATTTAAACTAACAGCAACCAAATCAACAGCCTGATTGATATAGATTGTATTGTTTTTAATTGCCATGTCGGTTGCGCCCGGAACTTCTAAAAAGCCGGTTAATTGTGGAGCATTCGGATTAGAATTATCATAAATATGGAAACCTTTGTTTTCATCGGTAATAAAAATGTAAGAATCTTTCACATATATTTTACCTGCTTTTTTCATGCTTTTTGGTTCAGACATTTTTATTGAATTGACCATTTGCTCGCGCGACATGATTACCGGTGTATATTGCGAATATTGTGGTGTTGACGGAAAATCGTCATCATCATGATAATTGTAGAAACAACTTTGCAGCGATAAAGTGCCTGCAAGCGTTACTGTAAACAACAATAATTTTAAATTTTTCATGTTTTAAGTATATTTTGGTTAAAAATATAAAAAAATACTTATAGGTTTATTTTTTTATTTGTTAATTCTTGAATCTCGTCACGAAGCCTTGCTGCCTGAATAAAATCTAAATTTTTAGCAGCATTTTCCATTTCCTTACGCTTTTCTTTTATCACTTTATCGATATCTTTTGTAGATCTGTAAACAACATTTTCTTCGGCAACGGTTTTTAAATTTGTTTCTGCTTGATCGTATGATTTGAATTTATCAGTAAAAGATTTCTCAATTTTCTTGTTTAAAGCTTTTGGTTTTAATCCATGTTCTTTGTTAAAAGCCATCTGTTTGTTGCGTCGGTAAACTGTTTCATCCATTGTACGTTGCATACTCGCAGTAATTTTATCGGCATACATTATGGCTCTACCGTTAATATTACGTGCAGCTCTACCAACAGTTTGCGTTAAAGATCGTGAACTACGTAAAAACCCTTCCTTGTCAGCATCTAAAATAGCAACCAGTGAAACTTCTGGTAAATCAAGCCCTTCACGTAAAAGGTTAACACCAATCAATACATCAAACATACCTTTACGTAAATCTTGCATAATTTCAATACGCTCTAAAGTATCAACATCAGAGTGTATGTACCTGCATCGAATCCCGATTTTTGTAAAGTGTTTTGCCAATTCTTCTGCCATTCTTTTTGTCAGGGTAGTAACCAAAACACGTTCGTCAACTTCTACACGTTTGTGTATTTCTTCTACTAAATCATCAATTTGATTCTGACTCGGACGTACTTCAATAATCGGATCCAATAAACTTGTCGGACGAATTACTTGTTCTACATAAATTCCTTCTGACTTTTGTAATTCATAATCTGCCGGTGTTGCCGAAACATAAACTACTTGATTTTGCAATAATTCGAATTCTTCAAATTTTAACGGTCGATTGTCCATTGCAGCTGGTAATCTAAAACCATATTCAACCAAGTTTTCCTTACGTGAACGGTCACCACCATACATTGCATGAACTTGTGAAACGGTTACGTGACTTTCATCAATTATCATTAAAAAATCTTTCGGAAAATAATCTATCAAACAAAACGGACGCGTTCCTGGTTCCCGACCATCCAAATATCTTGAATAATTCTCGATACCCGAACAATATCCTAATTCGCGAATCATTTCTAAATCAAAATTGGTACGTTCTTCCAAACGTTTTGCTTCTAAATGTTTACCGATCGATTTAAAATAATCAACCTGTTTAACCATATCCTGCTGAATTGCCCAAATGGCATTTTGCAAAACATCGGGCGACGTAACAAACATATTAGCAGGGTAGATGCTTAACAACGTATATTTTTCGATCACTTTAGAAGTAGTCGGATCAAAAGATTCAATGGTTTCAATTTCATCACCAAAAAAGTGAACGCGGAAAGGATCATCAGCATAACTCGGGAAAACTTCCACAGTATCGCCTTTAATTCTAAAAGTTCCATGTGAAAACTCTGCTTCGGTTCTTGAATATAATGATTGAACTAATTGCTGAAGAAATTTGGTACGTGAAATAACCTGATCTTGCTCTATTGTAACCACATTTTTTTGAAATTCGGTAGGATTTCCAATACCATACAAACAAGAAACCGATGCTACAACCAAAACATCTCTTCGACCAGAAAGTAGAGAAGACGTTGTACTTAATCGCATTTTTTCTAAATCTTCGTTTATAGAAAGATCTTTTTCTATGTATGTTCCTGTTACTGGCAGATAAGCTTCTGGTTGATAATAATCATAGTATGAAACAAAATATTCCACAGCATTGTTTGGAAAAAACTGCTTAAATTCTGAATACAACTGTGCTGCCAACGTTTTATTATGAGCCAAAACCAAAGTAGGTTTTTGTACTTCTTGAATAACATTCGCAACCGTAAAAGTTTTACCGGAACCCGTTACACCAAGTAATGTTTGAAACTGCTCATTGTTTTTTATTCCGCTTGAAAGACTTTTTATTGCTGCAGGCTGATCGCCCATTGGTTTATATTCTGATACTACTTCAAATTTCATTTTGTACAGAGTTTTTACAAATATAGGAATAAAAAAAAGAGAGGCATAAACCTCTCTTTTCTTAATATATTAAAGTATTGATTACTTTACTTTGAAAGTTACTCTTCTAGCAAATTTAGAAGTAGTCTTGTTAGTACCGTCGAATGAAGTATCTTCACCGTTAGCAGTAGTTTTAATTCTAGAGCTAGAGATTCCAGCTTGTTCTAAAATTTTAGCTACGTTTTTAGCACGTTTTTCAGACAAACGTTGGTTGTAAGATGGGTTACCAACTGAGTCAGCAAAACCATTAACTTCAACAGTAGCGTTTGGATTAGAACGTAAGTAAGTAACTAAGAAGTTAGTTGCTTCTGCGTTTTTAGGAGCTGATTTATCGAAATCAAAATAAACTGCTACATAACCTTGGTTGATTAAATCTTGAGCTGTGTTTGAATCAGCAGAAGAGAAAGTATCACCTTTTTTAGCATATCTTGAATCGAAGTAATCTTCGTAAGAATCTGGAATACCGTTTTTGTTTAAGTCAATAGAACGACCTTTAGTATCAACCATGTTTCCTGCTGGAGTATTTGGCTCTAAATCTAAATAATCAGCAACACCATCGTTATCAGAATCGATCATTTTGTTTTCGATATCTGTTACACGGTTTTCTAAAGCTTCAACTCTGTTAGTTAAACCATCGTTAGCATACCAGTCAGCATGTTGTTCGTTTTTCCCTAAGTAGAAAGATAAACCTAAAGTAGCATTGTAGAATGTACCGTTGAATCCTCTGTCGTTAGCATCAACCATTGAATTACCATCAAAAGTCATGTTTTGCTCAATAGTGTTAACCATTGTAAAGTCAGCATTTAAAGCAACACGGTTACCTAATTTAACTTGACCAGTTAATCCTAAAAGAACGTGACCCATTTGGTCTTTTTCGTAAAGTTTAGTTGGTAAATCTTTTCCTGGTTCCATCCAAGAGTATCCAGCACCACCATGAGCCAATAAACCAAAAGTTTTAGTCCATTCTTCGAAATTCATGATACGACCTAAATTTGCAACCCCTTGTAAGCTTGCTCTGTAATGTGTAGTTCTAAAGTAGTTAGAATCTTCACCACTTTTCATGTAGTCGTAACCGAAATCAGCTTTAATACCGAATTTGTTGTTAAACATATAACGTACACCAGCATCAGCATGAACTAAACCAAAGAAAGTATCACCAGTGTAACCAGGAGTCATTGGAGAAGAAGGTTTTGTTAAACCACCATTAATGTCAATAGACCATTTGTTGTAAGGTAATCCTTCTTGCGCGTTCATATTAGAGAAACCTAATACTGCAGCAATTAAAGGCAAAGTTATTTTTTTCATAAAACTTTTTTTTAAATTATTAGTAATTATAGATTATTTGAATTTATAATTTTCGGTAAAAGTAATGTATTTTAACTAAAAACAAAAATTTTTTTAATTTTTTAACCATTTATAGTCTGAATAGAATGTTCCAAAAGGAAGGAGGGAAGCTAATAGGACCAATCCTAACTTTTTCATAGACCAATTATATTCAAATTTTAGATAAATAGCCAGTATAAAATACAAAACAAAAAGTATGCCATGAATCATTCCAATTGGATATAATAATTGTTGGTATAATTCTGGGTTATTCGGTTTGTTGTATAACATATTGTAAAACAATGCGATATACGAAATACCTTCTAAAGCAGCAATTAATCTAAAAAAGTTTAACATGATTAAAGTTGTTGAAATTGTTGGTTGTATTCTTTTAAGTCTGCCAAGTTGTGTTTGTTCTCCAAATCTAACATTAAGGACATAAAATAATTAAAACTTTCTGTTGAAGAGTTTTCGTTACTGATTTCAGAATCTTCTTCAATTGGCTCATCTGAAGGGATGTTTACCAAGAAATCATTCTTTTCTTCAATATGTTCATAAGCTAAACGTAATGCCTTAACTAGAACAGGTTTTTCCTCAAGTAAAGCAAATTCTCTAAGCTTTTTTAATTCAGGAACTACAGATGTAGCAACTATACCATTTGAAATTACTTCGGCTTGTAATGCTTTGATAATTTTTTGTGCGTTTGAATTTTCCACTTATTTATTTTTTATAAACAGCGCAAAATTAGTGATATTTGTTGAATATTAAAAATTTATCATTCTATTTTATTATGTTATTATATTGAATTATAATGTATATTATGTAAAATAGAATTAACATTTATTTTAAAACAGACTTATAATTCAATATAAATATGTACGCTTTAGTATTAAGTTTAATATCCTCTCTATTTGTTGGTTTTTTTATTAAGTATTTAAAAATCAAAGAAATAAAAAATCTATTTGTAATAGTATTTGTAAATTATACTGTCGCAATAATTGTTTGTTATCTGTTGTTTAATGATGCTATAAATCTAGAAACATTAAGCAATTCAGTTTCTTACATAACATTGTCATTAGGAATTTTAATGCCGAGTATTTTTTATTTTTTGAATAAATCCCTCAATAAATCCGGATTAGCTAAAACAGATATTTTCCAGCGACTATCGTTAATAATTCCTGTAATATTGAGTTTTTGGTTGTTTCAAGAACTATTTACATGGTCAAAATTTACTGCAATTGCATTAGCTTTTATAAGTATTGTACTATTATTGTATAAAAAATCCACAAAAGATGGAAATTTCAACACCTTATACCTAATTGCAGTCTTTATTGGATACGGTACAGTGGATACTTTATTTAAAATATTAGCCACAAACAAAAACATACCTTATATAGCAGCTTTATTTCTGGTATTTATTTTTTGTTCTATTGTAAGTGGATTGTATCTGTTTTTAAGCAAAGGAAAAATTCAGAAGAAATTCATTACTTATGGATTGATCTTAGGAATATTAAATTTTTCGAACATTTATTTCTACATGAAAGCTCACAAAATATTTTCCGACAGCCCTACCCTTGTGTTCATTACAATGAATTTAGGAGTGATAATCGGAGGAAGTTTAATTGGTAAATTTTATTTTAAAGAAAATCTGACAAAAAATGCTGTCATAGGTATTGTTTTAGCTGTGATTAGTGTAATTTTATTGGCGTTAATTCAAATAGATATTTTATAAATGAGCTATACCCCAAAAATATTTGTAACAGTTGATATTGTTTTGTTTAGAAAGATGAACAGCAGCTACGAAATTTTATTAATTCAACGATTAAATGATCCTTTTAAGGATTATTGGGCTTTACCTGGTGGTTTTGTTGATGAAAACGAAGAGTTGGAAACTGCTGCAAAGCGGGAACTTTTTGAAGAAACAGATATTCAGCTTTTTCAGGTAAAACAAATAAAAGCATACGGAAATCCTAACAGAGATCCACGTCATCACACCATATCTGTCGCTTTTATGGGAGAAATTGACAGTTTGGCTGAAGCAAAAGCAAAAGATGATGCCAAAGCGGTTAAATGGTTTTCTATTGAAGAACTACCAGCTTTAGCATTTGATCATGCTGAGATTATTCGAGATACTATTGAAAAATTCATAATAAAACCAGCTTATTAAGCTGGTTTTTGTTTTAAAATATATCAATACTTCCCTTTCCTTCACGGATTACTTCAGGTTCGCTTCCGGTTAAATCAATAATGGTTGATGCCGTGTTATCGCCATAACCACCATCAATCACCACATCGACTTTGTTCTGCCATTTTTCAAAAATCAATTCAGGATCGGTTGTGTATTCAATTAATTCATCATCATCATAAATAGAGGTTGAAACTATAGGATTTCCCAATTGTTTTACCAATTCTAAAGCAATGCTGTTATCGGGCACACGAATTCCGACGGTCTTTTTCTTTTTAAATTCCTTCGGAAGATTGTTATTCCCTTCTAAAATAAAAGTGTACGGACCAGGCAACGCACGTTTTAAAATTTTAAACGACGATGTATCTAAACTTTTAACGTAATCGGAAATATTGCTTAAATCGTTACAAACAAAAGAGAAATTTGCTTTCTCCAGCTTAATTCCCTTAATTTTTGCGATACGTTCTAAAGCTTTGGTATTCGTAATATCGCAACCCAACCCGTAAACCGTGTCGGTTGGATAAATAACCAAACCACCATCTTTTAATATTTTTACTACTTTCTGAATTTCCTTTTCATTAGGATTATCAGGATATATCTTTATAAATTTTGCCATTATTCTAGTATATTAAGTTTTGCAAAACGCAAGAGCAACTTTTTAATTCCACCAACATCAAAATGAATTTCGGCTTTTTTGTCTGCCCCTGCTCCTTCTAAGTTAAGAATTTTTCCTTTACCAAAACGTTCGTGCATAATAATTTGTCCTTCTTGTAACGAAGAATTTTCGTTTGATGAAGAATTTGAAGGCGATATCTTACTCATATCCTTTAATCTTCTGATATCATTATTTGGTTTTTGATCTTCATTTTCTCGAACCCATTTCGGCGGAACTCCCGCAGTTGGCTTGTTCAATCGCAATTTAGATTTATCAACATCGCCAAAAATATCTTCGTTAATTGATGATTTATACCTGTAATTGGTTTCGGGAGCCGATAGAAATTCCAAATACTGTGGATCGATCTCTTGAATAAATCGCGACGGATCACAATCGCTTAATTTTCCCCAACGATATCTACTTTGAGCGTACGTTAAATATGCTTTATGTTCGGCACGCGTTAAAGCGACGTAAAACAAACGACGTTCTTCTTCCAAATCTGCACGCGAATTCACACTCATGGCACTTGGGAACAGATCTTCTTCCATACCAACCACAAAAACCGTAGGAAATTCCAATCCTTTAGCCAAGTGAATCGTCATTAATGCCACACGGTCATCATCGCCTTTATCGTTATCTAAATCGCTTGCCAACGCAACATCTTCAAGGAATTCGGCTAAACTTCCACGAGCACCATCAACTTCAACCTGACCTTCAGTGAAATCTTTTATACCGTTTAAAAGTTCTTCAATATTATCTAAACGCGTAATACCTTCGGGTGTTCCATCTTTTTTTAATTCCTGAACCAAACCGGTTTTTTTAACCACATAATCGGTTAAATAATACGCATCATGATTATCATTAATTACCTGAAAATTTTTAATCATGGTAACAAAATCGCTTATTTTACTTTTGGTCCCCGATGTTAATTTTAAATCGATTTTATCGATATGTTCCATCACTTCAAAAATACTTCGTTTGTAATGATTGGCTGCTATGTTCAATTTTTCAACCGTTGTATTACCAATTCCACGCGCTGGATAGTTAATTACACGTACCAAAGCCTCTTCGTCTTTCGGGTTTACAAGCAAACGTAAGTATCCTAAAACATCTTTAATTTCTTTACGCTGATAGAACGACAAACCGCCATAAATTCGGTATGGAATATCTTTTTTACGCAAGGCATCTTCCATAGCACGCGATTGCGCATTGGTTCTGTACAAAATAGCAAAATCGCCATTGTTCATTTGATGCGTCATTTTTTCTTCAAAAATGGTCGATGCTACAAACCTGCCCTCTTCTGCATCCGTTATCGATCTATGAATTTTAATTTTAGCTCCATCGGCATTTGCGGTCCAAACCAATTTATCAAGTTTGGTTTTATTTTTGTCGATAATGGTATTGGCTGCTTCAACAATATTTTTTGATGATCGATAATTCTGTTCCAAACGATACACTTTAACATCGTCGAAATCTTTCTGAAAATTGAAAATATTGTTGATATTTGCTCCACGAAACGCGTAAATTGACTGTGCATCGTCGCCAACCACACAAATATTCTGAAAACGATCTGCCAGCGCTTTTACAATTAAGTATTGCGAATTGTTGGTATCCTGATACTCATCAACCATAATATATCTGAAACGATCTTGATATTTCAACAAAACTTCGGGAAAACGAATCAACAACTCGTTAGTTTTCAACAATAAATCGTCAAAATCCATGGCACCTGCTTTAAAACATCTTTCAACATACGCCTGATACAAATCGCCAACACGCGGTTTTTTTGCCATGGCATCGGCTTCCATCAATTCCGGATTATTAAAATACGCTTTAACGGTAACCATATTATTTTTGTAGTTAGATATTCTGCTTAAAACATCTTTAGGCTTGTAAATATCCTTATCTAACTGCATTTCTTTGATAATTTGTCCGATCAAACGTTGAGAATCTTGCGAATCATAAATCGTGAAATTTGACGGATAGCCCAATTTATCAGCTTCGGCACGAAGAATTCTTGCAAAAACCGAGTGAAAAGTTCCCATCCATAAATTTTTAGCTTCGGCAGAACCAACAATTTTCGAGATACGTTCTTTCATTTCTTTGGCTGCTTTGTTGGTAAAAGTCAACGATAAAATGTTAAAAGCATCAACGCCAAGGTGCATCAAATAAGCAATACGTAAGGTTAAAACGCGTGTTTTACCAGAGCCCGCACCAGCAATAATAATCATTGGTCCGTTTTTTTGTAAAACCGGTTCACGTTGCGCATCGTTTAATTGATCGATATAATTTTGCATATAATTATTTTCAGAAAAAAACAAAGTTACTACTACTTAAAATAAGTAGCAAATAATATTATTTTAGGTTTATATTTGTTTTTTAAAAGTGATAAAAATGTTTTCAAATTTTACGGTTGACTGGAAAGAGTCGTTACTTATATTATTAGGATTAGTAGTAGTTGTACTGTTGTTTTACGTTTTTAATCGAAAATCGATTGCGCAGGAAAGAGAAGCTCGAAGATTATTGAAAGAACGTATGCAACAACCTTATAGTGAACCTCAAATTCAAGAAGTTATACGTAAATCTACACCGCAAATTGTTCAGGCTTACGAACGTTTGATTATTTTAATGGAACGTATTGATTTGCAAAAATTGGTTGTTCGTGTAGCACCAATATCAACTTTAAAGCAAGATTACGCATCGTTTTTAATTCAGAACATCGATCAGGAATACGATTTTAATATTTCGCAACAATTGTATGTTTCAGAAGAAGCTTGGGCATTAATTGCAACGGCAAAACAAACGATCATTCAACAAATATTAAAAACAAGTTTGTTGGATGAAGTAACAGATGCCGAAACCTTACAAAGAAAATTATTACAGAATAAAGAAATGAATTCGGTTACCGATTTGGCAAAAAACAGATTAAAGCAAGAATTTAAAAGTTTGGTTTAATTTTTGATTTATATCTAATAACTTAAAAGCTAAAAATTATGAAGAAGCTACTAACAATATTGGGAATTGCCTTTTTAGCAAGTTGCGAATCATCAGACACCTGCCACTGCGAAGTGTTTGAAAATATTGGAACTGAAGAAAAGCCTCAATTAAGATACATTGGCAGTTTAGATGGAAATTGCGACGGCCAAATTAAAGAAGAAGAAAAGGTTTACCAAAGTGTAAGCTGCGATTAAAGATGTTCAACCGAACATCTTTTTTATGTCTCCTTTATTTTTTATATATTCGCTAAATCTAAAAGTAAAGATATATGAAATTCGGAATTATCCGCGAAGGTAAAACTCCACCAGACAAACGCGTTGTTTTTTCCCCACAAGAATTATTATCAGTTAAAAACACGTATCCAACCGCCACATTTAAAGTAGAAAGTTCGCCGATAAGAGTATTTAAAGATGAAGAATACCAAGAATTAGGTTTCGAAGTAAGTAATGATTTAACCGACTGCGATGTGCTTTTTGGAGTTAAAGAAGTTCCTGTAGATCAGTTAATTCCTAACAAAACTTATTTCTTTTTTTCGCATACCATTAAAAAACAGCAATATAACAAAAAGTTACTACAAGCTTGTTTAGAAAAAAACATTAGATTAATTGATCATGAAACATTGGTTGATAAAAACGGAACACGCTTAATTGGGTTTGGTAGATATGCCGGAATTGTGGGCGCTTACAACGCTTTTAGAGCTTTTGGAATTAAGTTTGAATTGTTCAATCTGAAAAAAGCCGAAGAATTAAAATCACAAAACGATTTAATTGAACGTTTAAACAGAGCTTACCTACCGCCTATCAAAGTTGTTTTAACCGGCAAAGGTAAAGTTGGTTTTGGTGCAAAAGAAATTTTGGACGGGATGAAAATGAAAGAGGTTTCTATTGAAAAATTTTTGACGAAAGAATTTGATGAACCTGTTTATGTGCATATTGATGTAGAAGATTATTACAGAAAAATTGATGGCACCGAAGGATCTTTTTCTGATTTTAAAAAGAATCCATCAGCTTACGAAAGCGATTTTGAAAAATTTTCTCAAGTTGCTGATATTTTTATTGCCGGGCATTTTTATAAAGACGGATCTCCAAAAATATTAACAAAGGAAATGTTGAACCATGCAAACAATACAATAAAAGTTGTGGCTGATGTTTCTTGTGATATTGACGGGCCTATAGACAGCACTATTCGTGTTTCTACAATTGCCGATCCTATCTACGGATATTATCCACGCGAAAATAAAGAAGTTCCTGTAGATCATCCGGCAGCAGTTGTTGTTATGGCAGTTGATAATTTACCGTGCGAATTACCTAAAGATGCAAGCGAAGGTTTTGGTGAAATGTTTATAGAACATATTATTCCTGCATTTTTTAATAATGACAAAGATCAAATTTTAGAAAGAGGAACAATTTGCGAAAACGGTAAATTAACAGAACGTTTTTCTTATTTGGCAGACTTTGTGAAGTAATTAATTCATTATAATTTTAAAAATATATAACTATGAAAAAAATCATTTTATTATTTGGTATTTTATTAAGCGGATTGTCTGTAAATGCACAAGAAATTGAAGCAGATGCATTAGCAAAAAAGATTGAGAATCAGCCTCTGTTGATTGATGTAAGAACTGCTGATGAGTACAAAGAAGGTTCTATTATTGGTGCATTAAACATAGATATTCATAATGATCAATTTAGAAGATCATTTGAAAGCTTACCACGAGAGAAAGAAATAATAGTATTTTGTCAAGGTGGTGAACGAAGCAGAGAGGCTGTTGCAAAATTAAGAGAGATGGGTTTTAAAAATGTAACGCAATTAGTAGGTGGTTACGATAGATGGAAAAAACAAATGGAGATTAATAAATCAAAATAATAATTTTTAAGATTTCTATAAGAATTCGTTTATTTAAAAATAAATATATTTGAACATTATCTTAAAAACAATTAAAAATGGACCACGCGTCTTTACAAAGCTTTATTAAAACAATTTTTATAATAGTATTGGTTTACTACTTATTCAGATTCGCTTTTAAGTTTTTAGCACCTTTTTTATTGAAAAAGGCAGTAAGCAAGGTATCAGAGAATTTCCAGAAACAACAGCAAGCCTATCAAAATCAAAATCACCAGCAAACCCAACAACCTGATTTTGAAACAGAATTAAAACAAAACAAAATACCTAAAGAACGTAAAAAAGTTGGAGAATATATCGACTTTGAAGAAGTTGATTAGTAATTAAGTCTTGCATTGCAAGACTTTTTTTTTACCGTTTACTAAATAATAAGTACATTTAGCATCAAATTTATGTACTATGAAAAATTTTAAAAACTATGTGCCTCATATTTTAGCAATATTGGGTTTTGTAGTTGTTGCTTTAGCTTATTTTTATCCGGTACTTTCGGGTAAGCAGATCTTTCAGTCGGATATTGTTCAATATACCGGAATGGCTAAAGAATTAAATGATTTTCGCCAAACTAATAACGAAGAAACCTATTGGGTTAACAATGCTTTCGGCGGAATGCCAACGTATCAGTTAGGTGCAAAATATCCACATAATTACATAAAAGAATTAGACTATGTTATACGTTTTCTTCCACGTCCGGCTGATTACGTTTTCTTATATTTCATAGGTTTTTACCTGCTGCTTTTAACGTATAAAGTAAAACCTTTAAAAGCTTTTATTGGTGCTTTATTGTTTGGTTTCTCAACCTATTTAATAGTGATTTTAGGAGCAGGACACAATGCAAAAGCGCACGCAATTGCTTATATGCCGTTGGTTTTAGCCGGAGTTCATTTGGTCTTTAGAAAGAAATATCTTTTGGGTGGAATCCTAACTATGATAGCTGCTGCGTTAGAAATTTCGGCAAACCACTTTCAAATGACATACTATTTACTGATATTTTTAGTAATTATAACCATTTATTATTCGGTTCATTATATCAAACAGAAAGAAATTTCATCTTTATTAAAAATGTTCGGAATTTTTGCTGTTGCAGGAATTTTAGCAATCGGTTTGAATGCAACCAACTTAATGGCAACATCAGAATACGCGAAATTCAGTACAAGAAGCGATAGCGAATTAACCATTGCTCCAGACGGTTCTCCAAAAGAATCAACAAACGCAATGACGCACGAATATATTACCGAATACAGCTACGGTATTTTTGAAACCTTTAATTTAATGGTTCCTAGAATTACAGGTGGCGGAAACGGTGAAAACATCGGCACAAATTCAAATACTTTTAAATACGTTTCAAACTTTTTGCAGTCGGAAGGTTACGATCCTGCTCCGGCACAACAATTCGCAGACCACGCGCCTACTTATTGGGGTAAACAGCCAATTGTTGCGGCGCCTGCATATATTGGAGCTGTTGTACTGTTTCTAGCTCTGTTGTGTTTCTTTGTTGATAATAGAAAAGTAAAATACTATTTAGGTACCGGTGCAGCAGTTTCTATTGCATTATCTTGGGGGCACAACTTCTTTTTAACCGATTTTTTGATTGATACCTTACCGCTATACAATAAATTCCGCGCCATTACATCAATTCAGGTAATTGCCGAATTATGTTTCCCTATATTGGCGATTTTAGGTTTACAGGCATTTTTTAAAGCATCAAAAGAAGAACAATTCAAAGCAATAAAACTATCGGGAATTGTTTTTGCAGGAATACTTGTATTATTGTTCGTTTTGAAGGGAATGATGGATTTTGAAGGGTCGAACGATTCTTACTATGCACAGGTTTTTCAAGATGGCGGATCAGGTTTTATCAGTGCTTTAATTGACGACCGTAAAGCAATGTACACCAAAGACTTATTGCGCACATTATTGTTCGTTGCTTTAGCAGCAGCGGTTTTATGGGCTTACAACAAAGAAAAACTGAATGCAAAAACGGCCGTTATTATTGTCGGTTTATTAGGTGTTGTTGATTTGGTTGCGATTGATACCAATTACGTTAACAAAGATAATTTTGTTTCAAAACAACAGGTTGAAAGACCTTTTCAGGAAACTCCGGCAGATCAGCAGATATTGTCAGATAAATCGCAGTTCCGTGTTTTTGAACAACAAGGTGGTTTCAGTAGTGCGCGCAGTTCGTTCTTTCATCATTCGTTAGGCGGATACCACGCTGCTAAACCTAAAAAAGTTCAGGATTTGTTCGATTATCAGATCTCACAACAAAATCTGGAAGTTTTAAACATGTTGAATGTAAAATACATCATTGGTAAAAACGAAGAAGGAGCCGATATTCCGTTACAAAATCCGGAAGCTAACGGCAATGCCTGGTTTGTTAGAAACATTCAAAAAGTTGCGAATGCCGATGAAATGATGGCAGCAATGAAATCGTTCAAATCAAAAGAAACGGCGTTGGTTTACAATACGGTTAATGTTCCTAAAACGACATTTACTGCTGATAGTCTGGCGCAAATTAAACTGACAAACTACCAGCCAAACAAATTAGAATATCAAACCAATAATAATGCAGACGGATTTGCAGTTTTTTCTGAAATTTATTATCCAAAAGGATGGAATATTTCAATTGATGGAAAACCAGCCGAAATGGTTGAAGTAAATTATACGTTGCGCGGTTTAAATATTCCGGCAGGAAACCATAAAGTTGTATTTTCGTTTGAACCGGAAGTGGTAAAAACCGGAAGCACTATTTCGTTAGTAACATCGATAATTGCTTTGTTGATTGTAGCTGCGGGAATATTTTTTGCAACAAGAAATAAAAACGAAGAAAAAGTACAGAATATATAATGAATATTTTAGGATTGGCAATAGCCGGCGCAATTGGAACTGTTTGCAGATACGAGATCGGAAAGATCATAACGTACCAGCAATTTCCTGTTGCAACCTTATTAATAAACACATTAGGAAGCCTTTTATTAGGCTTTCTTTTTGTTAAGTATGCAGCAAACCAACAACAGTTATTCGTTATTTTAGGAATTGGTTTTTGTGGCGGATTTACTACTTTTTCTACCTTTTCGTTAGATTTGTTTAAAATGCTGCAAACCCAGCAATACTTCAATTTTGCAACCTATTTAAGTCTTTCAATTATTTTAGGATTGATGGGTGTTTTTGCTGGAGCCTATCTTGCCAAATTAGTTTAATTAGTATGAAAAAAGTACTCATCATAGCGTATTATTGGCCGCCTGCAGGTGGCCCGGGTGTGCAGCGTTGGTTAAAATTTGTAAAGTATCTGCCCGATTTTGAGATTGAGCCTATTGTTTATGTACCTGAAAATGCTACCTACCCTATTATTGATCTGGATTTGGTACATCAGGTTAATAAAAATGTAACCGTTTTAAAGCAACCAATTAAAGAACCCTACAAACTGGCTTCTATATTTTCTAAAAAAAGTACAACCACCATTAGTTCGGGAATTATCAAAGCAGAGAAAAAACAATCGTTTATAGAGAAAATACTGCTTTATGTTCGCGGTAATTTTTTCATTCCCGATGCGCGTGTTGGCTGGGTAAATCCTTCGGTTGACTATTTATCAAATTATATTAAAACCAATGCTGTAGATGTGATTATTACAACCGGTCCGCCACACAGTATGCACTTAATTGGGTTAGAATTACAGAAAAGATTTGCTGTTAAATGGATTGCCGATTTTCGTGATCCGTGGACATCGATCGGATATCATAAAGAATTAAAACTGACCGATAAATCGGCTCAAAAGCATAAAGATTTAGAGAAAGAAGTTTTAACAAAAGCCGATACCATTCTTACTACAAGCTTTACTACCAAACAGGAATTTGCAGAAATCACTCAAAAACCAATTCATGTTATTACAAACGGATACGATATTGAAACAATTGAAAAACCACCTTTAGATGAGAAGTTTACAATTAGTCATATTGGTTCGTTGTTATCAAAAAGAAATCCGCATATTCTTTGGCAAGCTTTAAGTGAGATTTTGCAGGAAAACGCAGAGTTTCAGTCTGATTTTCAATTGCAGTTAATTGGTAAGGTAAGTTCAGAAATTATTGATACCATTAAAGAATTTCAATTAGATAATTATCTGAATGTATTAGGATATGTATCGCATACCGAAGCGTTGAAATATCAGCTTAGTTCACAAGTTTTACTGTTGATTGAAATTGATTCGTTCGAAACAATTGGGATCATTCCAGGAAAATTGTTCGAATACATGGCTGCCGAACGACCTATTTTGGCGGTTGGACCAAAACAAAGTGATGTTGAAAAGATCATTAAGGATACCAACGCCGGCAAGTATTTTAATTACGATAATTTGCAAGAAGTAAAACAATATATTTTAGATTGTTACGAGAAATATCAACAAAAAAACCTAAAAGTTCACGGTATAGGTTTGCAATATTTCAGCCGAAAAAAACTAACTGAAAAATTAGCCGGAGTTATTAAGAATGTTTAAAATAAAAGGAGTTTACCCAAAAAAAAGTAAACTCCTTCATAAACACATTTTTATGCGAAAAAATGAATCTTAAATAATTATCCAAAATAACCGCTGATGTAATTAGCAGTCATTTCGTTTTTAGGATGATTAAAAATTTCATCAGTTGTACCTTCTTCCTTCACTTCGCCCAAATACATAAACACCGTTTTATCGGCTATACGTTGTGCCTGTTGCATATTGTGTGTAACAATTACAATGGTATATTTCTTTTTCAAATGTTTAATTAAATCCTCAATTTTCAATGTACTAACCGGATCCAAAGCAGAACAAGGTTCATCCATCAAAATAACTTCTGGTCGTAAAGCTACTGCGCGTGCAATACACAAACGCTGTTGCTGACCGCCCGATAAACGTGTTGCCGGCATTTTTAGATCGTTCTTAACTTCGTCCCACAAATACGCTTCTTCCAACGCTTTTTGAACCACCTCTTTATTACAAGGCAGGTTGTTGATTTTTAATCCGTAGGCAATATTGTCGTAAATACTTTTTGGAAACGGATTCGCTTTTTGAAAAACCATTCCGATACGTTTACGGATTTCGGTAACCGGAACGTGTTTAGAATTAAGATCTAAATCTTCCAAGCTTAAAGTACCGTTTATTTTAGCATCCGGTGATAAATCGTGCATGCGGTTAAAACTGCGTAACAATGTACTTTTTCCGCAACCCGATGGTCCGATTAATGCTGTAATTTCGTGTTCTGCAAAAGCAACACTGATATTTTTTAACACCTGTTTCTCTCCGAAACTAATGTTTAGATTTTCTGCTGATAATTTAGTTTTCATTTTTTCTGTATTTATAGCGAATATAAAATGCCGTAAGGTTTAATAAAAAGACCACAATTACCAATACTAAAGCGGTACCGTACGCAATTGGTCTTACTTGATCTATTGACTGATGCTGGGTTGACAACATGTACAAGTGGTAAGGAAGCGCCATGAATTCCTGGTTCAGGTAACCTGTTGTTCCATTGATATAAAATGCGGCACCTGTAAATAAAATGGGTGCTGTTTCGCCCGCTGCTCTTGAAAGTGTTAATACAACACCTGTTAAAATTCCCGACATTGCAGATGGCAGTACAACATCTTTGATGGTTTCAAATTTTGTTGCTCCTACAGCTAATGCCGCTTCACGAGTACTGTTCGGAATCCTTTTTAAGGCTTCTTCGGTAGTTGTGATGATGTATGGCAATGATAACAAACCTAAGGTTAAACCCGCTGCAATTAACGATGTTCCAAACTGTAATGCCTGTACAAACAATGCCAAACCGAATAACCCGTAAATGATTGATGGTACACCCGACAAGTTTCTAATTGATGCACGAATGGTTCTTGTTAACCAATTATTTTCAGCATATTCATTCAAGTAAATTGCACAACAAACGCCGAATGGTATCGCAAAAAGTGCTGTGATCAATGTTAACAAAACGGTTCCGATAATCGGAGTTAAAATTCCGCCTTTTGTCATTCCTGCCGATGGAACTTTCGATACAAATTCCAACGATAATGATGTTGCTCCTTTAGATACAATTTCCCAAATAATAACAAATAAGAAAAAGCATACAATAAGTGTGGTTGATAATAAAGTACCCCACTCTATTACCGATGATAATCTGTTGGTTTTATACTGCATGATATTTTCTAAATCGGTTAATAAAAAATTCTCCCACTAAATTTGCAAACAGCGTCATAAAGAACAAAACGGTTGCAATTGCGTATAACGCGTAGTAATGTGTGGTTTGGTAAGGAACCTCGCCCATTTCAATAGCAATTGTAGCAGTCATTGTTTTTACCGAATCAAACATTCCGGTTGGTATTAAAGCTGCATTTCCTGTTGCCATTAAAACGGTCATTGTTTCACCAATTGCTCTACCAACACCTAACATTACCGCAGCAATAATTCCGGGTGCCGCAGCAGGAATAATTACTTTTCGTAAGGTTTGCCATTTTGTTGCACCTACACCATAACTTGCTTCTTTGTAAGCATTCGGTACTGCGTGTATAGCATCTTCAGCAACCGTAATAATTGTCGGCAACGCCATGATTGCCAATAAAATTGCTCCGTTTAAGGCATTCAATCCGTTTGGTAAATCGGCAATATTTGCAATTCCCGGACTTAAAACTACAATTCCTAAAAATCCAATAACTACCGATGGTATTGCAGCCAACATTTCAATAGCCGGTTTTAAGATGTTTTTTAATCGGCTGCCTGCATATTCCGATATAAAAGCTGCAGTTCCAATGCCTAAAGGTATCGCAATAATCATGGCACCAAATGTTACGAATGTGGTACTGATGATTAAAGGCAACATACCGTATTTAGGCGTTTTTGCTGTTGGCGCCCATTCCATGCCGGTGATAAAATCCAACGGCTTAATATCTAAAAAGAACGATATTGAATTATAAACCAGCATGGCAAAAATTCCGCCTAATAAAGCCAAAACCAAAAATCCGGTGGTTTTAAATACGCCTTTAAATAGTATATCAATTGATATTCTTGTTTTGTATCTCATGTTACTTTTCTTCTATAATATAATATCCGTGCTCTTCGATCATTTTTTTACCTTTTGTACTCTTCTCAAAATCGATAAAGGGTTTTACTTTATGCCATGATTCAGCCAAAACAAACTGATACAAAGGACGTTGAAAAAAATACAGACTGTTGTTTATGGTCGCGGCATCTATTGGTGAATAAGCTGTTGAAGTTGCATTTTCTTTAATCTTTAAGATTTTGATCGCCGTATTTGCAGCCGGATCGTGTGCCACATAACCTGCACCTACATAACCAATGCCCGATTTATCTGCCTTAACACCTTCTAAAATCTGTGCGTTACCGGTCATTTCTTTTGCAGTGTTAGAAAATTCGATCTTCAGTTTTTTCTTAACAAACGAATGCGTTCCCGAACTGCTTTGACGGCCGTAAATGTTTATCGGCAAATCGATATCTGTGATTTCAGACCAGTTTTTAATATCCCCTTTTAAGATCTTACCAAGCGTTTCCAGCGTAATATCTTCTAACGGCAAATCTTTATGAACAATAAAAGCGGTGGCATCTTCTGCAAAAACAACCGTTTTAACTTCGATGTTGGCTTTTTTGAATTGTTCGATTTCTTTTTCTGATAACGGACGTGAAGAATTGGCAATATCTGCCTGCCCGTTTAATAAAGAAGTAATTCCTAAACCCGAACCTCCGCCAGAAATTGCAATACTAAAATCGGAATTAACCTTAGTATATTGTTCTGCTAAATTCACTGCCAGGTTTACTTCCGTGTCTGATCCTTTCATTTTTACCGAGCTGTTGTCGCTGCATGCAAAAAGTGAAAAAATACTCATAACAACTAAAAGTTTTTTCATAATTAGCTTGAATGTTTCATCGGCACAAAATTGATTTTTTAAGATAAATGGAATGTTACACCTGTATTAAGCTAATATTAACAAATGACAGATATGTTAATTTATTGTAAATACATTTTAAACCCGCTGTTAAGGTAATAATGTGTTGATATTTGATTGATGTTTTGGTAAAGTAGTTTTTAAAGTAGAAGTACTAATTTAATTTGGTTGAAGAACTGAAAAATTAAATAAAACAATCCATTTACTATTACTATCACAATAGAGAAAATCGTACTTATAAAAATGAGTCCGATACAATATCGGACTCATTTTATAATAATTAATTTTTAATCTTTCTAAACTTTTCGATCAGTCAAATTTTTTAGGTTAGCTTTTTTTATTGTATCTACTATTTAATAAAAACCAAATGATACAAACAATATAGTTTACTTTTAAATTCAATAATAAGGATATCCCATTTAGTTACTAAACTTGTTTAATACCGCTCCAAATAATGTTTATCTCACTTAAAGTTGCCATTACAGGTAAAATATATCTAATTATAAATGATTGAATTTTTTTATATCTGATTTTATCATACGAGCTAAACTCGTCAACATCTTTTGATATAGGAGAATATAAAAAGAAGTAATAGAAAATTAATATTGAAGAAGACAAGAGTGGAAAAATAAAAATTCTATCATTAAACTGCTTCTCATTAAAAAGTAAATTTATCGCAAAGAAAATTACAAAACCTATTAAGGAATAAATTAAATAATTTTTATTTTCTTTTTGTCCTACATGTTTAAACAAGCTAAAATTAATAGCGATTACAAACAGTGTATTTAAAATTTGTAACATGATGATTATATTATATAAAAAAAGCAACTCAAATGAGTTGCTTTTTGTGACCTCGACTGGATTCAAACCAGTAACCTCTTGAGCCGTAATCAAGTGCGCTATTCAGTTGCGCCACGAGGCCTTTGTAATGTTGTGACGATGGCAGGATTCAAACCTGCAACCTCTTGAGCCGTAATCAAGTGCGCTATTCAGTTGCGCCACATCGCCCTGTTAATTTTTATAACGGTGCAAATATAGTGGTTCTTTAATACACAAACAAAACATTTTTGTCCTTTTTTTGAATAAAAAACAAATGCGTTTTATAAGTTATTTGTTTTTAACGTCTTGTGATTATTAAAAATTAAGTTTGGTTGGTTTTAAAACTTAAAATACCTTTGGGGCTTAATAATTTCAGCAGTAAAAGTGTTTTCGTATCTACAATTTTTAGTAAAATCTACCAATCAGCATGGGGTTCATTCGCCTTTTGTGTATAATTACATTACTAATGGGTTGTATCAACAGCAAAAAGATATTGCTCTTTCGCATAAAACCAGTCAATGGTTACTACAATCAATACAATACTTTAAACCAAAAGCTGTTTACCTTTCAGATAAAACGTTGTTGGATGCTATCAAACAAACTTCAATAGAAATTACTGTTGAATTACAAACTGCAGATATTATTTTAGCTCACTACATACCGGAAAATCATCCAAACATAATTCAAACAATAAACAGCATGAGCAATTCACAACTTTTATTGATTGCTATCTATAATTATCCGAAAGCCTTTTTGAATGAATTAAGAGAGAATCCAGATATTACATTGGTTGTTGATTTTTACTACGGCTGCCTAATATCAAAACGTACCGAGCAGCCAAAGCAAAACTTCTTTATACGCTATTAAAAGTAGGTTCGCTTATTCATACGTGCATCGATACTTTTATCGCCGGGACCAACAATAAGCAGAAACACAAAACCAAGCAAATATAAAAAGCCCATTTCGGCTTCGCCAAAAATCTGCCATCCGTGTGTTCCTATCGCTACCAGCATGGTTACAATTAACGGTATTAAAACAACGCGGGTATACAATCCAAATATTAGTAATATCGAACATAAAATCTCAACAGTAATTGCTAAAATTAAAGATACTTGCGAACCTAAACCTAAAAAATCATAAAACTGCGTCTTTAACACTTCTAAATTAACAATTTTTGTCCATCCGTGATTTGCTATCATCAATCCGCCTAAACATAAACGAAACAACAACAGCCCAAAACTTAAGGTTTTAGGTGATATTTTCGTGGTACTCAATTTCATAATTTATCTTTTCTTTTTAATAAAAATTTAATAACAATTACCAATTTAGCCAATTAATATTAAACGCACAACTTATTTTTTTAGTGTATATTTACGAAAACATTTTTTTTATGAAGGTTTACACAAAAACTGGTGATAAAGGCACTACCGCATTATTTGGCGGATCGCGCGTTCCAAAATATCATATTCGTATTGAAAGTTATGGAACCGTAGACGAGTTAAATTCGTACATTGGTTTAATCCGCGACCAAGAAATCAATACTATTTATAAAGATCAATTAATCCGTATTCAAGACAGACTATTTACTTTAGGTGCTATTTTGGCTACCGATCCTGAAAAAGCAATTCTAAAAAACGGTAAGGAACGATTGAATATTCCCAAAATTACCGAAGAAGATGTTGCCTATTTGGAACAAGCTATCGATGAAATGGAAACCAATCTGCCGCAAATGACTCATTTTGTTTTGCCAGGTGGTCATACAACCGTGTCATATTGTCATATTGCCCGTTGCGTTTGTCGCAGAGCCGAACGTTTATCTACCCATTTAAATGACATGGAACCTACCGATGAAATGGTTTTGAAGTATTTAAACAGACTTTCTGACTATTTGTTTGTGTTGGCACGAAAGTTGACTTTTGATTTGAACGCCCAAGAGGTAAAATGGATACCTGAAAAACAATAAAAGGTTCTATTAATAAAAAACGTTCTTTATTTAGAAAGATTTAATGAAAAAAAAATTGGTTTTTTCATTATAAAATTTATTTTTGCACATAATTACTAAAAATATACAAAGATGTATTGGACATTAGAATTAGCATCGTATTTAAGTGATGCCCCATGGCCAGCTACGAAAGATGAGCTTATTGATTACGCTATCAGAACTGGTGCACCTTTAGAAGTTGTAGAAAATCTTCAATCTATCGAGGACGAAGGTGAGATTTATGAATCAATGGAAGAAATTTGGCCAGATTATCCTTCTGATGAAGACTATCTTTGGAACGAGGATGAATATTAGAAATACATAGCAAAAAAAGTCTCGGTTAACAAGAGGCTTTTTTTTGTAACCACCTATCACGGAATATTAATTTAAATCAAACTTATTTATGAGTATCATAAATAGTATCTTAAAGGCGTTTGTGGGCGATAAATCACAGAAAGACGTAAAGTCCATCCGCCCTATTGTAGATAAAATCAATCAGTATTACAGCTCATTCGAAAATTTAACGAACGATGAGTTAAGAGACAAAACCATTTCTTTTCAAGAAAAAATAAAGCAGGCGCGCTTTGGTCAGGATTCTAAAATTGCTTCGTACCGCGAAGAATTAGAGAAAACTACTGATATTGACAAACGCGAAACAATCTATGCTTCTATCGATACTTTAGAGAAAGAAGCTTATACCCTTTCGGAAAAAGCTTTGTTCGATATTTTGCCGGAAGCTTTTGCAGTGGTTAAAGAAACCGCTCGTCGTTTTACAAACAACAACGAATTGGTTGTTACTGCTACAGAACAAGACAAATTGTTTGCACAATCTAAAGGTCATATTCGTATCGAAGGTGATAAAGCAATCTGGTCTAACACATGGGAAGTTGCAGGAAAAATGATTCCTTGGAACATGGTTCATTACGATGTGCAGATGATTGGCGGATCAGTAATCCATCAAGGTAAAATTGCCGAAATGCAAACGGGTGAAGGTAAAACATTGGTATCTACCTCTCCTATTTACCTTAACGCATTAGCAGGAAACGGCGTACACGTTGTAACGGTGAATGATTACCTTGCAAAACGTGACTGTCAGTGGAATGCTCCTTTGTTTGAATTTCATGGTTTAAAGGTAGATTGTATCGATAACCACCAACCAAACTCTCCGGGTCGTCGTGAGGCTTATCAGGCAGATATTACTTACGGAACAAACAACGAATTTGGTTTCGATTATTTACGTGATAACATGGCACATACGCCGGAAGAATTGGTTCAGCGCAAGCACAATTTCGCAATTGTAGATGAGGTGGATTCTGTTTTGGTTGATGATGCACGTACACCGTTAATTATTTCGGGTCCAGTTCCAATGGGCGATCGTCACGAATTTTTAGAATTAAAACCTAAAGTTGATTCATTAGTAGCACAACAACGCCAGTTATCAAATGGTTTTTTAACCGAAGCTAAACGCTTAATTAAAGCGGGCGATACCAAACAAGGTGGTTTTAACCTGTTGCGTTCGTACCGTGCGTTTCCTAAAAATAAAGCATTAATTAAATTTTTGTCTGAAGAAGGTGTAAAACAAATTCTTCAAAAAACCGAAAATCATTTCATGCAGGACAACAACCGCGAAATGAAAAAGGTAGACGAAGGTTTATTATTCGTAATCAACGAAAAAAACAATCAGGTTGAATTAACCGATAACGGTATCAAAGCTTTATCTCAAGGAATGGATGACAGTTTCTTTATCTTACCGGATATTGGAACGGAAATTGCAAAAATTGAAAAAATGAACATTTCTGCCGAAGAAATGTCAGAACAAAAAGAGATCTTATTCCAAGATTTCGGTATAAAATCAGAACGTATCCACACATTAACACAGTTATTAAAGGCATACGCGTTGTTCGAAAAAGATTCGGAATACGTTGTTGTTGATAATAAAGTAATGATTGTTGATGAACAAACAGGTCGTATCATGGATGGTCGTCGTTATTCAGACGGATTACACCAGGCGATCGAAGCTAAAGAAAACGTAAAAATCGAAGCTGCTACCCAAACATTTGCAACCGTAACATTACAGAATTATTTCCGTATGTACAGCAAATTGGCAGGTATGACAGGTACTGCAATTACAGAAGCAGGCGAATTATGGGAAATCTACAAATTAGATGTTGTGGAAATTCCTACAAACCGCCAAATGGCTCGTGAAGACCGTGAAGATAAAATCTACCGTTCTATCCGTGAAAAATTCAACGCCGTGATTGATGATGTTGTAGAATTATCAGAAGCTGGTCGTCCGGTATTAATCGGTACCACATCGGTAGAAAATTCAGAATTATTAAGCCGTATGTTAAAAATGCGCGGTATTAAACACAACGTTTTAAATGCAAAATTACATAAGCAGGAAGCGCAGATTGTAGAAGAAGCAGGAAATCCGGGAGTTGTTACCATTGCAACCAACATGGCTGGTCGTGGTACCGATATCAAGTTAACTGCAGAAGTTAAAGATGCAGGTGGTTTGGCAATTATTGGTACAGAACGTCATGATTCTCGTCGTGTAGACCGTCAGTTACGTGGTCGTGCAGGTCGTCAGGGTGATGTTGGATCGTCTCAATTCTATGTTTCGTTAGAAGATAATTTAATGCGTTTGTTCGGATCAGAGCGTGTTGCGAAGATTATGGACGGAATGGGCTTAAAAGAAGGTGAAGTAATTCAGCATTCTTGGATGACCAAATCTATCGAACGTGCACAAAAACGCGTTGAAGAGAATAACTTTGGTGTCCGTAAACGTTTGTTAGAGTATGATGATGTTATGAATGCACAACGTGAAGTTGTTTACAAACGTCGTCGTCACGCATTACACGGAGATCGTTTAAAAGTGGATATCGCTAACATGATGTTCGATTTATGTGATTATCTGGTTGAAGGAAACAAGATAGGAAACGACTTTAAAAATTTCGAATACGATTTGATCAAGATCTTCGGAATGGAATCGCCGGTTACAGTTGATGAATTCAACAAATTAAGCGATGCCGAATTAACGGATAAGTTGTACGAAGTTGCTTATAAAAAATACGTTGCTAAATGTGATGAAAGCGCAGTTGAAGCTTTTAAAGTAATTAAAAACGTACACGAAAATGGTGGTTACGAACGTATGGTAGTTCCGTTTACCGATGGAATTAAAACCATAAATGTAGTTACCGATTTAAACAAAGCGTTTGAAACAGAAGGAAAAACGTTAATTAACGATTTCGAGAAAAACATTGTTCTTTCTATTGTTGATGAAGCTTGGAAAAAGCACTTACGCAAAATGGACGAATTAAAACAATCTGTTCAGTTAGCCGTTCACGAACAAAAAGATCCTTTATTGGTTTATAAGTTCGAAGCTTTTAACTTGTTTAAAGATACCATGCAAAGCATCAATAAAGATGTAATCTCGTTCTTAATGAAAGGTGATTTGCCAAAACAAGAACAGCAAGAGCAAAGCAATGAACCACAAATTAGAACAAACGGTTCGTTTACGATTTAATAAAAATAAAGTCCTTACTTCCACACAGTAAGGACTTTTTTTATAATATCTTTGCACCAAAATTTAGTAATAATGAAAACGCTGCACAAACTGCTACTTTTAAGCAGTTTAACTTTTATTACCGTGCCTTCTTTCGGGCAGGAAGTTGCCACAAACCCTTACACAGCAAACAACAAAGGAAAAATATTTATTTACTGGGGCGGAAACCGTGGTTTTTATTCAAATTCTGATATTCATTTTAAAGGAGACGATTTTAATTTTACGGTTAACGACGCCACTGCACATGACAAACCAAAAGGCTGGCACGTAGATTACATCAATCCTACAAAAATGACCATTCCGCAGACCAATTTACGTGTAGGATATTTTATTACAGACAATTACAGTGTTTCTATAGGTGTAGATCACATGAAATACGTAATGACGCAAAATCAGGAAGCAGTCGTTACAGGTACGTATCCGAACGAAGGTACTTATGGCGAAGTACTTCCAAACGGAAAAACAAAATTGACAGAAGAATTTTTAATGTTTGAACATACTGACGGTTTAAACTATGTAAATGCCGAAATAGCGCGCCACAAAGATTTTTCTAAATATTTAGGTATTACCAATACCGATAAAATTCAGTTTAACGGATTGGTTGGTGTAGGCGCAGGAGTTTTATATCCAAAAACAAATGCCACCGTTTTAGGGCGCGAACGTCATGATGATTTTAAAGTTGCCGGTTGGGGTGTTTCTGCAAAAGCAGGTGTAAATGCAACCTTTTTCAAACACTTTTTTATTCAATACGAATGGAAATTTGGTTATATCGATATTACAAAAGCTCCGATTATTTTAAACAACGGTGCTTATGCATCGCATCATTTTACATTTAATCAGGGGATATTTGTTGTAGGTGGCATTTTTAAACTGTAATTAACGTTTTAATAGAAATTAAAAGCGTAATTTTGCATCCTCAATTTTAAGTCTATGAGAACTAAATCTTTAAAGAAAAATAAAATCAACGTTGTTACCCTTGGATGTTCTAAAAACGTTTACGACAGTGAAGTTTTAATGGGACAGTTAAAAGCAAGTGGTAAAGATGTTACACACGAAGCTGCCAATAATGAGGCGAATATAGTGGTAATTAACACTTGTGGTTTTATAAATAATGCAAAAGAAGAATCTGTAAACACGATTTTAGATTATGTTGACAGAAAGGAACAAGGTTTAGTAGATAAGATTTTTGTAACAGGATGTTTATCTGAACGTTACAAGCCAGATTTGGAAGCTGAAATTCCGGATGTAGATCAATATTTTGGAACTACCGATTTACCTTTGCTTTTAAAAGCTTTGGGTGCAGATTATAAGCACGAATTATTAGGCGAACGTTTAACAACAACTCCTAAAAATTACGCTTATTTAAAGATTTCCGAAGGATGCGATCGTCCGTGTTCGTTTTGTGCGATACCTTTAATGCGTGGAAAACACGCGTCACAATCAATTGAAAAACTGGTTAAAGAAGCAGAAAATTTAGCAAAAGACGGCGTTAAAGAATTAATTTTAATTGCACAAGATTTAACTTATTACGGGTTGGATCTTTACAAAAAACGTAATCTTGCAGAATTATTGGAAAACCTTGTAAAGGTTGAAGGAATAGAATGGATTCGTTTGCACTACGCCTTCCCTACCGGATTTCCGATGGATGTGTTGGAATTGATGAAGCGCGAGCCTAAAATTTGTAATTACATCGATATTCCGTTGCAGCATATTGCAGACAACGTTTTAAAATCAATGCGTCGTGGAACAACTTATGCAAAAACAACGCAACTTTTAAAAGATTTTAGAGCAGCAGTTCCCGGTATTACTATTCGTACTACTTTAATCGTTGGATATCCGGGGGAAACCGAAGAAGATTTCGAAATTCTTAAAAACTGGGTTAAAGAAATGCGTTTTGAGCGTTTAGGATGTTTTACTTATTCACATGAAGAAAATACGCATGCTTATTTGTTAGAAGACGATGTTCCTGCCGATGTAAAACAAAATCGTGCAAACGAAATCATGGATATTCAGGCACAGATTTCTTGGGATTCAAATCAAGAGAAAATTGGAAAAACATTCCGTTGTATTATCGACAGAAAAGAAGGAAATAATTTTGTTGCAAGAACTGAATTTGATTCGCCTGATGTTGATAACGAAGTGTTGATTGATGCAAGCAAACATTACCTGAAAGTAGGCGAATTTGCAATGATTGAAATTTACGACGCTACCGAATTTGATTTATACGGAACACCTGTATCAAAATAAAAACCAAACCGAAAGACATCTTTCGGTTTTTTATTGTTTAAAAAACTATGTCCAGCATCATACTACTTTTTCTGTGTCTGTTTATAGGCATCGGAATACAAAAGATCAATAATTTTCCTAAAAACACCGCGGTTGTACTTAACCAATACATTTTATATGTGGCACTGCCCGCAATGGCACTGCATTATCTGCCCAAAATTGAATTAGGATGGAATTTATTGTTACCAGCATCAGTAGCATGGATTGCGTTTGGATTATCATTCTTACTTTTTAATTTTCTAGGTAAGATCTATAACTGGTCAAAAAAACTTACAGGCTGTTTAATTATTACATCGGGATTAGGAAATACATCGTTTGTAGGAATTCCGATCATCCAGGCACTGTATGGCGATGAAGGTTTAAACACTTTAATTATTGTCGATTTACCGGGAACATTCGTAGTACTTTCAACCGTTGGCGTTTTAGTAGCAACCATGTATTCCAACCAAAAAGGAACAGGCGAATCGATCCTGAAAAAGATGTTCCGCTTCCCTCCTTTACTAGCATTTATAGCGGGATTGACAATGGTGTTATTCCAAATTGATTTTCCGGAAGCATTAAGCACCACTTTTAAACAATTATCGGCAACTATATCGCCAGTAGCATTGATTTCGGTAGGATATCAATTGAAATTTAAAACCTACGGCAAGCACTTTAAGTTTTTAATATTGGGATTGTCGTTTCAACTGATTATACTTCCGTTTGTAATTTTAAGCCTTTTCTATTTCTTATTAGGCAAAACCGATTTGGCAACCAAAGTATGCATTATTGAAGCTGCGATGGCACCAATGATTACTGGCGCTATATTAGCATCGACCTACGGGTTAAAACCCGAATTAAGCAATATGATGGTTGGCTACGGCATTCCGTTATCGTTTATAACCATTGCCGGTTGGTATTTTGTTGTGGAGTATTTGTTGGGATAGATATTTACAAATTATCTAACGGACTTTTAATTTTTCTTTTTGCAGGATCTCTTAAATGTGTATAAATTAAGGTAGTTTTTATGTATTTATGCTTTTATTTTCCTTGCTCGATAGATGATCGAAACGGTGTTTTCCTCTTGGCTCTCTGCGTCGGTTCATCTATCGTTTTTGAACTAATTGCGCTTTTATCGTGTCTGGCACTCCATTTTATTTTTTAATGAGAATTTAATGGTTCCAAAGCTAAATAGGGCTACTCTACAAAGCCCACAAAATAGAGAATTTATTAACAGTAGGCATACTCTTCGATCAAAGGATGGTCTTATCTTACTAAGGTTATTGATTTATATGATCGTAAAGTTATCTGGTGGGCATTGAGTAACAGAATGCACCACACACAAACAGTTATTCCTGCTTTAAAAATGTAAAAAATTAATCGACAATTAGATTATTAGGATAGCCTTGTTTCACTCTGATAGAGGAGTACAATATTCTTGTGATGCTTTAAAAACTAACTTAAAAAATCTAAAAATACCATTTAAAGCATCAGTATTAAAGGCAATTGAGATTACGCCGAAGCCGAGAGTTTTTTTAAAACTTTAAAACAGAACTTATTTATCACAATAAATACCAAACAAGAAAAGAGTTAGAGATCTCTGTTTTTGAGTATATAGAAACTTGATACAATAAAAAAAGAAGGCATAACCACTTAACAAATCTAGCAATTTTTAGAAAACGAACAATTAAAAATTAGTAATGCTGCTTAAATAGAAAACTTTATTTTGTCCATTTTTTGTTTGCAATTCTAGTTTTTAGGTACAAACTCTAATAATTTATTCGGCAAATTGTCAATTAATTGCTTAAAGGATTCTCTTTTCTAAATATTTTCTATTCCTATCATTATTTTGTCTATGTTTTTAACTGCCGACTTTTCTTGTTTTGAATTTTCATTACATGAACATAATGTCAATAAAAGACAAACGAATAAGTTAGTTGTAAATTAACATAACACCTAAGTATACGCAATTGCGCATTCGTAAAAAATAGTTTTTTAATAACCTACACTATTTCTGATGCAGTTCTATTAAACCTTCTAACGGTTTTTGGTAAAACACACCGGCAATCAGGTTGTTATTTTTAAGGATCGATTTAAACTCGTCTTGTAACAAAAAGGCTGTTGATCCTATAAAATGAACAGGAACATTGGCATGATTTGGATATTGTTTGATGTAATGATCTACAAAAAACTGAAAACTATCGGCAATCATATCCTGCAAAAACGCATGATCTTTATTGGCGATTAAAAAAGGAAGAAACGATGCCAGATACGCATTTGGGTTAGGTTCTTTATAAAAATTCTTTTTAATGAAATCGGCATTTAAATTGTAAGCTGTTTCAAACTTTGATTTTAGATCGGCTGGCATGGTATTAAAATAGTGTGCACGAATCAATCGTCTGCCAAAATCAACACCCGAACAATCGTCCATTGCCAGATATCCCAACGAATTTACCGCCTGCTCTACTTCTTTACCATTGAAAAAACTACAGTTTGATCCGGTGCCGTTAATACATACAATTCCGGGTTGTAAATCGTGACAGGTGGCATAAACAGCCGCATAGGTATCTTCCAAAATTTCGAAAAAATCGGCGTTTTCAAATACTTTTTCTAAAGCATCACGCATTACTTTTTTTGAATGAACCGTACTGCAGCCCGATCCGTAAAAGTAAATCTCTTTTATTGCCGTTCGCAAATTCGCAATTTCTTCGTTCTGCAAGATTCTTTCTACCAACACATCGGTATTCAAAACCTCCGGATTTAAGCCCAACGTATTGTAAACGCCTAAATACTGTTTGTTGTTAAATAATAACCAATCTGCTTTGGTAGAACCACTGTCAACTACAAATTTCATAAAACTGTCTGAATTAAATTCGGACACAAAATACGTTATTTTATGTAATAATACCTAAACTACTGAGAGAAAATAGAGAATAGAAAAAAGATGAAAGATTGTGTTGCCCTATTTAGGTTCTAAACCTATCTTTTGAGGTTATAGAATGGTTCGTTGGGGTTGTTTAGTGGTTTGTTTTAGTTATTTAGTGGTTTGGTGGGGGTATACAACCCCAAAATTACGGTTATGTTCCCATATTTTCGGGTCAGTAACGGCAACTTTCGGGTTAAAAAGTAGTTCGTTTAGGTTTAGCAACCCCAACGGACTATTAATTTACCTAACTATAGGAGTATTTTAATTACCCGAACTAGTATTTTAATGCTTTGCATGGGTAATTTATTGTGATGTTGGGGTATTTTAGATGTTTCTTTTGGTATTCTACCTTTTATGAGCACTTGTTAAACATAAAAAACAATGTCAAAGTTTAGAACTTTGACACTGTTTAAAGTTAACACTATTAATAGAAATTATTATTTCAAATTATTTACATAAACAATTAAGTCTAAAAGTTTGGCAGAATAACCATATTCGTTATCATACCACGATACAATTTTAAAAAAGGTATCGTTTAGGGCAATTCCGGCATCGGCATCGATGATTGATGTGCGTGTATCCGAAAGAAAATCTTGCGAAACAACCGGTTCGTTTGTAAAACCTAAAATGCCTTTATAATTGGTTTCTGATGCTTTTTTGAAAACGTTCATCAGGTTATCATACGTTGTAGGTTTTGCCAGTTTAACGGTTAAATCTACCACCGAAACGTTTGGCGTTGGAATACGGAATGCCATTCCTGTCAATTTACCTTCTAATTCTGGAATGACCTTGGTAACTGCTTTTGCCGCACCTGTACTTGCCGGAATGATGTTGTTTAAAGCAGATCGACCGCCACGGAAATCTTTCTTTGAAGCTCCGTCTACAACCAATTGCGATGCTGTTGCTGCGTGAACGGTAGTCATTAATCCTTCTACAATTCCGAATTCATCGTTTAAGATTTTAGCAATAGGTGCTAAACAGTTTGTGGTACACGAAGCGTTTGATAAAACGGTATCGTTTGCCGTAATTTTTTCATCGTTAACGCCCATTACAAACATTGGAATATCGTCTGAAGGTGATGATATAACTACTTTTTTAGCTCCTGCCTGTAAATGCAAACCAGCTTTGTCCATTGTTTTAAAAACGCCCGAACAATCTGCAACTACTTCTACACCCACTTCATCCCATTTTAATAACGAAGGATCTTTTTCTGATGTAACTCTGATTTTTTTTCCATCGATGATCAAGTTCGATCCATCAACAGAAATATCTTTTTTAAACGTTCCGTGAACCGAATCGTACTTTAATAGATATGCCAACAGATCAATTTCCATTAAATCGTTTATGGCTACAATTTCCACATCGTTACGTTCAAATGATTCACGTAAAACCAATCGTCCTATTCTTCCAAAACCGTTTATTCCAATTTTTACTTTTTCCATAACTTATTCTTGATTGTATTTTTGTTCTGTTACTTTTTTTAATTCATAAATCCATCTTTTACCACTAAAAGGAGTTTTATGAGCAAATTCTTTATTACTGCTTTTATGTAATTTTTTGTTTACGAAAGATTTGTAATTACTATTTTGATAATCATAGATATATATCGTATCTCCCTCAAGTTTACTCAAGTCTCTGCCCGCTGTTTTTCCATTATCATTTCCTTCATACACTGTAAAATGTTCAACTATATTTACAATAGAATCATTTTCAAATGTTATTAATTTTATTGATGTTGAAAGCTCTCCTGATTCTTGAAGCTTTAAATATTTCATTTTTGAATTTAGAAAATATGATGATTGAGGTGAAAACGGATCGTATTGATATTTAAATAATTTCGCACCTTCTCTTTCTATTTCAGATTCAAACTGTTTTTCGAATGTTTTGAAAAAGGAGGCTTGTTTACTTTCACAGCTTAACAGAGAGAAAATTAATAATAATGATAGAATTTTTATTGAGTTTGTCATTCAATTATTTATATCGATAATATATCTGATATTCTTATTAATTCATCGTCGATTTTTGCTTCGCCTTTAACTGCTTTTTCCAACGGAGTGTACGCTATTAAATCGTTTTGAAGACCAATCATGACGTTTTCTTCTCCTTTTAACAACGCTTCCACAGCTGCAACGCCAGACCGGCTTGCCAAAACGCGATCAAAACAACTTGGGGAACCGCCGCGCTGAATATGTCCGATGACCGATACACGAACATCGTATTCCGGTAAATGTTCTTCTACATAATCGCTTAATTCATAAACATTTTTACCCGATTTTTCGCCTTCGGCAACAATTACAATACAGCTTGATTTTCCGGAAGCCTTACTCCTCTTCAATTTCTCCAATAATTTTGGCAAACCGATATTTTCTTCGGGAATCAATATCTCTTCTGCTCCTGCTCCAATACCTGAATTCAGAGCAATAAAGCCTGCATCGCGCCCCATAACTTCCACAAAGAAAATGCGTTTGTGCGATGTTGCCGTATCTCGGATTTTATCAACAGCATCGATCACTGTATTTAAAGCGGTATCGTAACCAACGGTGTGAGATGTTCCGTAAATATCATTGTCAATTGTGCCGGGAATACCGATAACGGGAATATTGTACTCTTTAGAAAAGATCATTCCGCCGGTAAAACTACCGTCGCCACCAATGATTATCAATGCATCGATCTGATTTTTCTTTATAGTTTCATACGCTTTTTTTCGACCTTCGGCTGTCATAAATTCATCTGACCGTGCCGATTTTAAAATGGTTCCACCTTTAGATACGATGTATTTAACATCGCGAGGTCCCATTTCTTTTACATCGCCATCGATCAATCCTTCAAAACCGCGAAAAATACCGTAACAACCAATTTCATAATAAGTACACGCACGCACAACCGCCCTGATTGCAGCATTCATTCCCGGAGCATCTCCACCAGATGTGAGTACTCCAATTTTCTTTATTTTGTTTGATTTCATATCTGTTCTTAATAACCTAAAGATACAAAATAAAATGAAAAAGCCAGAATCTATTTAGGTTCTGGCTTATCTTTTGGTTCTTCCGGAGTATCTTCCCGACGTTTTTCTTGGAACTTGATATAATCTAATCCGTAATCATCGTCGGATGTATTATTGTTGTTTGATTTGTTTTTCTCTGCTTCTTTTTGCTTGGCACGTTTGTCTGCACGAACCAATACTTTCTTTATGAGTTCTTTAAACGTATTAAAATCTACTTCGTACGTTAAACCGACTCCCTGCGTGTAACCAATACCTTCACCTAAGTAATTAATATCGTTTTCACGGTTAAAAACACGTGCACGCAATGTTCCATCGTCATTTAAAAGCAGCTGAACTTCCACATCTCCCACAATCACGTTTTCTTCGCGACCACCAATCGGCACACCCAGCTTACTGTTTACCAAAATACGATCGCTGATCTGTGTAGAAAACGTAACACCCACACGGGCAGCATCTTCAACTTCCCTGTTAGGATTTCGTTCACTTTGCGAGTAATTCAAACCAACGCGGAACTTCCCTTCAGAATCGGAGAACAAATCATCGAACAAACTGCTGGCACGTTCAAACAAACTGCCGTAAACCGCATTTCCACCGGTTGTTGTTGTAATAAAACCGCCTGTAGCCAACAATGCCATAGCCTGTGTTTCGCGCGTATCTTTATCGGCAAGCTTAAATTCTATTTCTGATTTTATACTTGAACTTACGTTTGGAAAGTCGATTAAGAAATCAATTTCGGGATTACTTAAATTTCCTTGCAGTGCAATAGAAACTTCGGTATCTACCTTACGGTTAACTTCGGAACTTTCTATGATCAGCCCAGGATTTGCCTGCGTTTTATAAACCGCTTGTAGATCTAAAATGGCATTTAAAGGTTCGCCGTCCCAACGAATGGTTCCATATTTAACCACATCGAGTTTTTTATCAATGATTCCGCCATATTTAAAATTGTATTCGCCGGTGTAAACCATAAAATCGCCCCACATGTTGAACCTGCCCAGCGTATTGATTTCCATAGTGATAAAACCGGCTCCGCTACCCTTCATTCCGTGACCGGAAGCACGATCTAACAGAATTTCTATTTCAGCATCGGGCGTTATGTAAAACTCGAAATTCAATTGAACACCGCCAAAACGAGTATTGTTCATAGGCGTTTCGATTCCTTTTAGACGGTTGGCCTTTTCTTGTGGCGATAAAAAGTGAACAAAATTATTGTCGCCCAATCCGCCGGCATCGTCTAAAGGAATTTTAATATTAGTTCCTTTTTTAGATTCGGCTTCAATGGTTACAACCAAACTTTCTACCGGACCTTTTATGGTTGCAGTTCCGTCGATAAAAGCAGTTCCGTAATAAGGCGTTCCTTCTTTATATTCACTATCTAATGCCAATAAATTATTAGATGACAGTTTTGCATCGATGTTCCAGTTTTTTAGCTTGTTGTGCGAAATTGTGCCATTTAACAAACCTTTTGTTTTGTGTTTGGAATCGGTAATATTTACATTTCGAAGAATGAACTGACTTTCGGTAACATCCAATGGAGCGTTTTCATCGAACAAATAATCAACACCAGTAAAAACGGGACGCATTCCGGCATTAGTTAGATACAGCTTACCTTCGATATCAGGATCTTTATGCGTTCCCTGAATGGTTGCACGACCCGAAGCATCGCCACGGACATCGGACATGATCGACGATAAAAACGGTGCAATGGCTTTAAGGTTGAACTTATTAAAACCGGCATCTAAATTCAATTTACTTTGACCTTTGCTTACAGAAATTAATCCGTTCATGTAGAAATTCTCGGTAAAATCGTTTACAATATTTGATCGAACATTGAAATTCTGAAGTGATTCATCGCCTTCCACTTCGAAATTAAACAAGCCGAGCAGTACATCATTAATCTCTAAATTTTCGACATTCAGTTTTGATTTCGGTTTAAAAACATTATTCTCTTGTACAAACGAAACATTTCCGTTGATTAATCCGGCAAAGGTTAAATTGGTTAAATCGGGCGTAATTTTATCCAATTCCACATTTTCAAATTCCAGATTCAGATCCTTGTAATTATTTCCGTGCATGCTTCCGTTCAGCAAAACCATTTGTTCGTTGTGCGAAAGCTGAATGTCTTCAATAACAAAATCGTTAATTTCCTTATTAAAAATAATTCGGTTTTTATCGTTGTTGAATTCATTTAAAAACCAAAGCGATTCTTTAAACTGAATTTCTGATTTTTCTATTCCGACTACCGATTTATTTTCTTCGTCGATGGTATGGTAAAAATTCAGGTAATACTTATCGGCAGCTTCTGTTCCACCTTTAAACTGCGTGTCAACGTACAATGTATCGTTTTTCTTGGCATTGTTCAATACAAAATCGTACGCTTTGTAAGCCTTCAAATCTATGGTATCAATGGCGATAAATGCATTCTGATTTTCGCGCAGACTGTTCACATCAATCTGAATATTGGTCAGTTTATTGTCGCCATATTTCACAAAAGGCGTGTTCATTATTAAAACAAATTCGCCGTTATCTGCCGTAATTTTTCCGGAAATAGACGTTTCATCTGCAATCTCCAATTTTGGAACAAACAGATCGACAATCTTATTTTGAATATCCAGATTGTATTCGATAAACTGATTGGTAGCAATTTTATTAGGCGAATAGTTTTTATACAGACTTCCCAACGAATTCTCTACAATACCCTTTAGCTGATCGTATTTAAAATTTCCGCGAATGTATCCGTTTACAATATCGTTTGATTTAATATCGATTCTACGGATGTTGTTCTCTTGAAATTCCGATTTAATAGAAAGGTTGTCAAATGCATACGTTTCTTTAGAATTGGTGTAGGTTGCATTTTGCGCCAGAATAGTACCTTCAAACGTATCCAAGTTTTTTCCTGTTCCCGCCAATTCAAAATGACCTTTAAAAACACCCAGCGAATCTTTTACAATGTTTAGGGCATTCATATTCAAATGCTCGATATCTGCTTTAAAATCAACCGCGGTTTTGTCTGTTGAAAGATCTAAAGTTCCGTTGAAATCAAGCAGTGCGTTTGGATCTTTACTTACCAAAGTTCCGGTGTATGCGGGAAGTTTCAGATTTCCGTCGATCGTAATATCTTTATACGAATAATTGTTGAAGGTAAAGTGCTGCACCTGACTTTTTATGATGGTGTTGAAAGATTCCGGATCGAAACTTTTACCATCAACACTTGCTGTTAACGTTGCTGTACCGATTTTTTCGTTTTCGATTAATCCGCCAATATCAAAATTATCAAGCGCAATATCGCCTTTATAAGTAGCATTTTGTTTTTGATTTACGTTCCAAAGCTCTACATCGGCTTTAGCAAAACCAAGATTTGTAGTGGCTTCTACATTGGCATCGACATAAAAATCTTCGTAAGCTACAAAACCTTGCAGGTTTAAAAGTCCTAATTTTTCTAACTGAACCGGCAGCGATTTTCCTAAAACATTAGGAAGCAGCGCAACAGCATTAGAACGCGTGATGTTCAAGCGATTCAGATTAGCTTCAACACGAAACGGATTTTTCTTTACAAACAGATTTTTTAAGGCAAAATTCCCAATGATTTCAGATCCAAATTTGTCAGAAAGCTGCGTATTTTCCAGCTTAAAATTGTTCAACGTACCTGTTGCCTTTGTGGTAAGATATAGAACGTTATCGGCACCAAATTCTTTATAGAAATATTTTAAATCGTTTGTTGCAACCTTTGATTTATTAAGATCGACCGCCAGATTTACTTTTTCGGTAAAATATTTTAAATCACCTTCGGCATAGCGCATGGCGATATTTCCTTTGATATACGATTCTTCGGTTTCAACGGCAAAAGGTTTCAAATCCATGCCGGTTTTAGTCATTGAAAAACTTGTAACCAGATCTTTTATGTAAATTCCGCGTTTGTCTTTTAACGACAACTTATTAATATCGGCATTAATATTCGCGCCTTGTACCAACAATTTATCCAAAGAACCGTTCATTTCTTTAAAATCAATCGGAGTATTTCTGGTATTATCATCGGTAATTTTAAACCTTCCGTTTGTAAGATCCAAATGATCAATCTTCATTAAAAACTTACCGCTTCCGGGCTTTCCATCATCAAAAACAGCAATAAATTTGTCTAAATTGGTTAACGTATCGCCTTTGTATTTATGGATAAAAAAGTTAACATCCTGAATTTCGGTGCTACCAAACAATAATTTTCCTTCAGTCAACTGTTTAAAATCAGTGATATCGGTATACAATCGGTCAATGTAGGCTAAATCGTTGTTTCGGTCATCTAAAACGTGAACTTTTTTCAACAGAACACTTCCATCCAACTGCACAGCAACCTGTCCGATCGATGTTCGTATATTGAATTGTTCGTTAATTTTTGTAGTTGCGTAATGCGCCAACTCTGTCTGAACTATAGGTGTGGTAATAATTACGGCTGCCAGTATAAAAACCAGCGCCAAGCCCAACAGCAACCCAAACAGTATTTTAAAAAGTTTTTTGATAGCCTTATTTGTTTTAAATTTGCTTTTTAATTTAAAGAAACAAAAATACTAATTTATGTAAGTTAATACGGTATTTAGTACACTTTAATACACATAAATTATACCCTTTTTTTACAATGGAACAATTAAAGTACATTTTGGCTATTGAAAGTTCGTGCGATGATACCGGTGCAGCCGTATTATGCAACGATAAAGTATTGAGCAATGTGGTGGCAAAGCAGGAAATTCACGAGTTGTACGGCGGAGTAATTCCCGAACTGGCTTCACGCGCACATCAGCAAAATATTGTGCCTGTTGTAGATATTGCCCTGCAAAAAGCAGGCATACAAAAAACCGACTTAAGTGCTATTGCATTTACGCAAGGTCCGGGTTTAATGGGCTCTTTGCTGGTTGGCGGTTCTTTTGCAAAATCGTTGAGTATGGCGTTGGATATTCCGTTGATTGCCGTAAACCACATGCACGCACATATTTTGGCTCATTTTATTGATGAAGAAGGATTTGATAAACCGACATTTCCATTTTTGGCGATGACAATTAGTGGCGGACATACACAGATTGTGAAAGTGAATTCTTTTGTGGATATGGAAATTTTAGGCGAAACTACCGATGATGCTGTTGGTGAGGCTTACGATAAAACTGCAAAAATATTGGGATTTCCTTATCCTGGTGGTCCCTTGATCGACAAACATGCGCAAAACGGAAACCCAAAAGCCTATACATTTACCAAACCAAAAGTTGATGGCTTGAATTTTAGTTTTTCGGGATTAAAAACGCAGATTTTGTATTTTATTCAGAAAGAAGTTCAAAAGAATCCGGATTTTATTAAAGAAAACATCGACGATATTTGTGCTTCCGTTCAAAACATCATCATTAAAATATTAATGGATAAAATTAAACTTGCAGTAGAACAAACCGGAATTACCCAGATTGCAATTGGCGGTGGTGTATCGGCAAATTCAGGCATTCGTAAGGCATTAAAAGAAACCGAAAACAAATACGGCTGGAAAACATTTATTCCCAAATTTGAATATACCACCGATAATGCTGCCATGATTGGTATTGTTGGTTATCATAAATTTCGTTTAGGAATTTTCAGTGACGATGAAGTAGTTTCTAAAGCAAGATTAGAATTTTAATTATGCAGTTATTTTACGCTCCGGATATAGACAATGATACAATTGAGTTTACTTTTGATAAAGAAGAAAGCAAACACATTGTTAAAGTTTTACGTAAATTAGAAGGCTCTATTTTACAGATTACCAATGGAAAAGGTTTTTTGTTTATTTGTGAAGTTATTTTAGCATCAGAGAAAAAATGCGTGGTAAAGATAAACGAATCACAATTTACCAAAGCTCGAAACTTCAATATTCACATGGTGGTTGCACCAACAAAAATGAACGATCGTTACGAGTGGTTTTTAGAAAAAGCTGCCGAAATTGGTGTTGATGAAATTACACCGATTATCTGTGATCATTCGGAACGAAAGATTATCAAGACCGAACGTTTTGATAAGATCTTAATCAGTGCAATGAAACAATCTAATCAGATGTATCTGCCTGTTTTAAACGAACAAATAAAACTGACTGATTTTTTATCGAAGGAAATCAGCGGACAAAAGTTTATTGCACATTGTGAAGAAAGCGATAAAGTTGAATTAAAAGACCGAATTGAAACACAACAGAATTATACTTTATTAATTGGTCCTGAAGGCGATTTTTCTACCAACGAAATAAATAAAGCACTTGCAAATGGTTATCTACCCGTTGCTTTAGGAAAAACGCGTTTGCGTACCGAAACTGCTGCACTTGTTGGTTGCCATACGTTTGTTTTAGCTAATAATTAGTTTAAATTTATGATATTAAAATCTGATTTAAAAGAGTTTATAAACAATAATTTAAAGCAAGACATTAATACTTTAGCTTTAAAGAAAAATCCGTTTCCTGATTATGAATGGTCATTGATTTTAAATCAGATTCAGGCAAAACAGAAAGCTGAAAAGAAACTACCTACCTGGTTTCTAAATGATGATGTTATTTTTCCGAGCACCTTATCTATAGAACAAACTTCATCGGAAACATTGGCAAAGTTTAAAAGCGAATTAATTTCTGGGGAAACTCTTATTGATTTGACTGGAGGTTTTGGAGTTGACGATTTTTATTTTTCAAAGAGTTTTAAAAAAGTTGTTCATTGCGAATTTCAAGAAGATTTATCGGCAATCGTTCAACATAATTTCAGGGCTTTGAATGTTGATAATATTGAAACTATTTCTGGTGACAGTATTTCATATCTTCAAAAATCAACTGAAAATTTCGATTGGATTTATATAGATCCAGCCCGAAGAGATGGTAAAAAAACGAAAGTTTTTCTACTAAAAGATTGTACACCTAATGTTGTTGAACTGCAAGAATTTTTGTTTGAAAAATCAGACCATATTTTAATTAAAGTTGCTCCGTTACTTGATATTTCGTCAATTTTAAACGAATTAGACAACGTTAAAACTATTTACGCTATTGGTTTGAATAACGAAGTTAAAGAGCTTTTAATTGTTCTGCAAAAAGGTTTTGTTGGTCAGTCGGAGCTTATTGCAGTCAATATTTCAAATGATGGTACCATTCATCATGATACATTTTCTTTAAATGATGCTGCCGATTCTAAATTATCAAGACCATTAAATTATCTGTACGAACCATTCAGCAGTTACTTAAAAATTGGTGCTTATAATGATATTGCAAGAAAGTTTAATGTGACTAAGTTGCATAAGCATTCGCATTTGTATACATCGAACGAATTAGTCGATTTCCCGGGGCGATGTTTTAAAATAGAACAAATTATTCCTTACAATAAAAAAAATATTAAGTTTTTAGAAAATACTAAATGTAATATTACTACTCGAAATTTTCCTTTAAAAGTTGAAGAAATCCGTAAAAAACATAAAATTAAAGATGGTAGTGATTTATATTCGTTTTTCACAACCGATTTAAACAACGATAAAATTGTGGTGATTTGTAAAAAAACAACGACCGATAATTAATCGGTCGTTGTTTTTATTATTGATTCACATATAGTTTTTTATACTGTATTTCTCTATTAGATTCCTACGTAATGAAAAACAAACTGTAAATTCCTTTATTTTAAATTTCGCCTAATCTCTTAATATTTCAATTCTAATGTTTTAGAAGTTTCTGCTCTTAATTCTTTTAATAACTCAGGATGATCGTTTAATTTTAATCCAAACGAAGGAATCATTTCTTTGAATTTTGCCTGCCATTCTGCCGACTTAAATTCGTTAGGGAAACATTTTTCAATCAGCTTCAACATAATGGTAACTGTTGTAGATGCACCTGGCGAAGCACCTAATAAAACCGCCAAGCTACCATCGGCAGCATTCACTACTTCGGTTCCAAAAGCCAATTCTGCTTTGCCTTCACTGTTACGTTTCATGGTTTGTACACGCTGACCAGCAATTTCCAATCGCCAATTTTCCTGTTTAGCATCAGGGAAATAATCTCTTAACGAAGCTAATTTTTTATCTGGCGATGCCAATACTTCAGAAATCAAATATTTTGTCAGACCCATATTATCTAAACCTGCACCAACCATTGTTCCGATATTTCCTGTTGAAATAGAACTGAACAAATCCCAATACGATCCAGTTTTTAAGAATTTGGTTGAAAAGCCTGCATACGGACCAAACAATAATGATTTTTTGCCGTTTACAAAACGTGTATCTAAATGAGGAACCGACATTGGCGGAGCACCAACAGAAGCCAATCCGTAAACTTTTGCAAAATGTTGTTCTGCCAATTGTTCGTCTTCACAAACCAACCATTGACCAGAAACCGGGAATCCACCGTAATGTTTTCCTTCAGGAATTCCTGATTTTTTCAATAGTAAAATAGATGCGCCACCTGCACCAATAAATACAAATTTTGATACTACGGTACGTTGTTCACCTGTTTTAATATCTTTTACAGAAACCTTCCATTTACCGTTTTGCGTTCTTTTTAAGTCGTAAACTTCGGTATTAAAAGTAACCTTTACTCCGTCTTGTTTCAACTGATGCTTGATCATTCGCTTTGTTAATTCGCCAAAATTAACATCGGTTCCCAAGTTCATATACGTTGCAGCCACTTTTTGATCAGCTTTACGGTTTTCCATTATTAGCGGAGCCCAATTTTTGATGGTTTGGGTATCTTCGCTGTATTCCATCGCTTCAAAAAGAGGTTCTTTTTTTAAAGCTTCGTGTCTGTTTTTTAGGAAATTTACATTTGCATCGCCCCAAACAAAACTCATGTGTGGTACCGTATTTACAAACGATTTTGGAGACTGAATGATGTTTTTATTCACCAAATACGACCAAAACTGGCGTGATTCTTCAAACTGTTCGCAAATATCCAATGCTTTGCTAGTATCGATCACTCCGTTTTTTTCGGGCGTATAATTTAATTCACAGAAAGCCGCATGACCCGTTCCGGCATTATTCATGGCATCGGAACTTTCTTGCGCAGCACTATCCAAGCGTTCAAAAATTTCAATTGTTGCACCAGGATTCAGTTCTTTTAGCAATAATCCAAGTGTAGCACTCATAATTCCTGCACCAATTAATACTACATCGCTTTCTGTATTTTTGTTTGCTGACATTTTAAAATGACCTATTATTTTAAACTTCCGTTATCTTTTAAAATCTGTTGCTGCTCATATAATCCTGCAGTAAAATAGTTGCTGCAATTTCATCTACAAGCGCTTTGTTCTGACGTTGTTTTTTCTTTAAACCGCTATCGATCATTGTTTGAAAAGCGATTTTCGACGTAAAACGTTCATCTATCCTTATAATTTCTATCTGCGGATACATTTTTGCTAATTTATCTACGAACTTATTAATTTCAGCTCCGATACTCGATGCTTCATTGTTCATGCGTTTAGGTTCGCCAACTATTATTTTTGAAACTTTGTCTGTCTTAAAATAGTTTTCTAAAAACGGAAAAATATTCTTTGTTTCAACAGTTGTCAATCCCGATGCAATGATCTGCATTTCGTCTGTAACGGCAATTCCGGTACGTTTCCCACCGTAATCAATTGCCATAAGCTTGAAATTATTAGTATTCAAACGTTCCGTAATTAGATTGTATGGTTAACTTTTTAGAATCGGAAGCTTCTACCCTTCCAACAATTTGTGCGTTTACGTTAAACGATTTAGAAATAGCAATAATTTCTTCTGCAATTTTAGGGTTAACGTATAATTCCATTCTATGACCGCAGTTGAAAACCTGATACATTTCTTTCCAACCGGTTTGCGATTGTTCTTGAATCAGCTTAAATAACGGTGGAACATCGAACAAATTGTCTTTAATTACGTGAACATTATCTACAAAATGCAAAATTTTTGTTTGTGCGCCACCAGAACAGTGAACCATTCCGTGAACATCAGTTGCATTAAATTTTGCTAATATTTCTTTTATGATCGGTGCGTAGGTTCTTGTTGCAGAAAGTACTAATTTACCAGCGTTTATTGGAGATCCTTCCACTTCATCGGTCAATTTCTTTGCACCAGAATAGATCAAATCTTTTGGTACCGACGGATCAAAACTTTCAGGATAATTCTCTGCCAGATAATGTGCAAAAACATCGTGACGAGCAGATGTTAAGCCGTTGCTTCCCATACCGCCGTTGTATTCTTTTTCGTAAGTTGCCTGACCAAAAGATTCCAAGCCAACAATAACATCGCCCGGTTTAATATTGGCATTGTCAATTACATCGCTGCGTTTCATTCGAGCCGTAACGGTAGAATCTACAATAATAGTTCGAACAACATCACCAACATCAGCGGTTTCACCACCTGTAGAATGAATGGTAACTCCGAATTTTTTCAAGTCATCAATCAATTCTTCTGTTCCATTGATAATTGCCGAAATAACTTCGCCCGGAACCAGATTTTTGTTTCTACCAATTGTAGACGACAACATGATGTTATCTGTAGCACCAACACACAACAAATCATCGATATTCATAATCAAAGCATCTTGTGCGATGCCTTTCCATACAGATAAATCGCCGGTTTCTTTCCAATAAAGATACGCCAAAGACGATTTTGTTCCTGCACCATCGGCGTGCATAATCAAACAATAATCTTCATCATTTGTTAAATAATCGGGAACAATTTTGCAGAAAGCTTTAGGAAATAATCCTTTATCAATATTTTTAATAGCATTATGCACATCTTCTTTTTGGGCAGATACCCCACGTTGCGCATAACGATTTGTACTATTATCTGAACTCATATTTTTGTGTGTTGTTGTGCAAATTTACATTTAAAAACAATGTTTTGCAATGGAATTAATAACAAATATATAACGATTGTTTAATTTGTTATAAAGTACGCAAAATCGTAGTAGCGTCGGCTTGTGCTTGCGGTAGAATTGTAATATCGGCTACCTGCACATGTTTAGGCTGATTTACTGCAAAAGCAATATTTACGGCAATATCTTCGGCTTTTAAAGGTTCATAACCTTGATAAACTTTACTTGCTATATCTTCATTTCCTTTAAATCGAACCAAAGAAAATTCTGTTTCAACGGCACCTGGAGCTATACCTGTAACTTTTATTCCCAAAGGAAGAAAATCTAAACGCATGCCTTTTGTAAGCGCTTCTACCGCCCATTTTGATGCGCAATACGTTGCTCCGTTTGCATACGTCTGCTTACCGGCAATCGATGAAATATTTATAATGTGTGCGTTATTGGAATTTTTGATAAAGGGTAAACACGCTTTGGTTACATAGATTAATCCTTTTACGTTGATGTTAATCATTGCATCCAAATCATTTAAATCGGCATCCTGAAAACTAGCCAAACCATGCGCATTACCTGCATTGTTAATCAATACATCAATATTTTGCCATTCAGCAGGGATCGAATTAAAAGCTGTAAAAACTTCTTCTTTCTTTGCAACATCAAATTGTAATAATAAGGTTGATGTATCAGTAAGTTCGGATTGTAACTGTTGTAATCTTTCCAACCTTCTTCCACAAAGAATCAATCGGTTTCCTTCGGCCAAAATTTTCGCAGTTGCATAGCCAATTCCTGAACTTGCACCCGTAATAAGTATTGTTTTCATTAATCGAAATCTTTTGGCAAAGTTAATTACATTTTTAAATTACCGTTTGTTTTAAGCCCTGCATTATGCACAACCATAAAAAATTAAAAAACGATTTTTCTTTTTTACGATCAACCGGTTTAATTTCCGTCTTTTTAAATCCGTCGGTATCTGATCTTACAACCAAATTAGCGGCAGCGGTTAACACTTTCCGTTCTTTATTTTCCTTGTTAAAAAGCGTCATTTTTAAATTTTTGAAATCCATAGCATAGTTTCCATTCGCCTGATCGTTGTTTCCGTTGAAATTAAACGCCATGTGATCGATCTTGCCGTTTGCCTGAACTTTCATATAAGGTTTTAAAAACGGATTCATTGCCGGAGCCGGAAAGTTCTTTAAATCGCCGTTGATGTTGAATTTATCAGAGCGATCCATAATATCAAACTGCCAACTTGCTACCAAATCGCCCTGCTGCATAAATTTTGTATTGACAACTATCTGCGTTTTTGGTCCGCTTGAACGCTTGTATCCGCTGTAAATATTCGATGCCGTTAAATTGAAATTCGCAAAAGTAAGCTTGCCCGGATTGGTACTTGTAGCAGAATCTTCCTCGTAAATCAATTTAGAATTTTTGATTTTTAAACTTTGAACTTCGAAAGGAAAATCAACATTTCGCAACCTGTAACTGTACAAATGATTTTCTTTTGGGTTGTTGGGAATCGATGCATCGCGGTAAATATGCGCATCCATACTGTTTAAAACCACTTCTTTAAACTTTATAAAAAATTCATCTTGTGCGTTAAAACCCCAATTAAAGTTGTTGAACTGAATAGATGCTGTTGACAAATTGTAATAATCCTGACCGTATTTTAATTTTGATGAGTGCTGTTTGCGGGTTATTTTCGGAATCATTTTAAAATCTTTTACCGATGCATTTGCCTGTTTTACAACAATTCCCGCTGCATGAATGTTGTAATCTTTACCGGTATCGAAATGAATTTTACCTGTTGTAAGCAAAGGATTTTTATACACAAACGGAACATTTTCCAAAACCGTTTTATCGTCGACCCGAATATCACTCAAGGTTAAATTAAAGTTGCTAACCGATAGTTTTTTATACTTTGCGTTTTTATCTTTTAAAACGTAATTGGCGTTGTTAACCGAAACTTTATTAATTAAAATAAGATCGTTTAATTTACTAGGTTCGCTTGTTTTTTTAGGTGTTTTCTTTGGAACATGTACAAATTGCGGATTATTCAACTGAAATTCATCAATTAATAAATGTTGTCTTACTTTGTTTGAAATCTTTTTAATTTTGATGTTTACGTTACTTATATCTAATATTCCCAACGAATTAAACGATGATTTTTTTATATCGATTTCATCAACATCCAACTGAAAAGGAATCAACGGCTGTGCCACCTTTTCAATATCTTTTTTTGCCTGTTGAGCAACTGTCTGATTTTTCTGATCTAAAATTCTTACATTAATCGAATCAATAGAAATTGCTCCGATCTTCACATACAAATCGTCGTTATTGTAGCCCCAATCGGTATTTTTTAAGGTAAGTTTTGGCACATCGACCAAAATTCGCGTATTGGTTTCGATAGCATTCTGCTTAAATTCTTTGGATGTTTTATAGGGAAGCATTCTAAAATTGTTCACAGAAATGTTGTCTTTGTCTATTTCTATTTTTGCAGATTTTACTATTTGCAGGTCGTTCACTACACTGTAAATTGAATCAATTTTAAAGCTGTAATCGGTATACGTAAACGGAATATCTTTTTTGGCGGTGTACTCGCCCATGTGAATTCCATCGATTTCTGAATTAAAATTAAAAACCTCGTGTAAAAGTGTGTCGTTGCCCGAAGTCATCATTCTTAAATGCGCTTTCTGGACACTGATTTTATCAATATCGATAATTGACGACAATTTTGAGTCACTTTTAATGGTGTCGCGCACTGCAGGTTTTAAAACGGTAATATCCGGACCAATAACAGAAATAGTGTATGCTTTTAGATTTTTATTCTTAATAAGTTCATAGAAATTTACACCGGTAACACTGATGCGTTCTACCTTTCCAAAAAAATCAATGTCTTTCTTAATATCGGCATTCTTCTTTGGTGTCAATTCCACATTTTCTATAGACAGACTGTTGCTGAAAATTGAGAAATTCATATCGTCATACACCAGATTATAGGCGGTATCGTTTTTGTCTTCGATAATTTTAGGAAGCTGGTTTTTAATGATCAAATTTATTGCAACATTTACAATAACTGCCAACAATAGTACAGACAAGACAATAATGCCTATGATTTTTACAGGTTTGGTGATTTTCATAAAAGCTACATTTTTTATTAAATGTAGGAAAAAAATCTGACTTTAAAGAAATTTAATTATAGTAGGTTTTTGCAATTTTTTCAATATTCATGCTTCGTGCACTGGCGTCGAAAATTTCTTTGTACACGCCGTTTTGCTTGTAAATTTCTTCATGCTTGCCAACTTCGGTAATTTTTCCTTCTTTCATGGCATAAATAATATCGGCGTCGATGATCTGTGAAATACTATGCGAAATAATAACAACCGTGCGGTTTTTCTTAATGGCATCCAAGCTGTTTTTAATCTGTTCGGTAGCAATTGCATCTAAACTTGCCGTTGGTTCATCGAGAAAAATTATAGGCGGATTCTTTAAAAACATTCGTGCAATGGCGATTCGTTGTTGTTGTCCGCCCGATAAAGCTGTTGCTTTTGTTTCGTACTGATCGGGCAATTTTACGATCTGATCATGAATATATGCCTTTTTTGCTGCTTCTATAACTTCTTCGTTTGTTGCATTTACTTTTCCGTAACGGATATTATCAGCAATCGATCCACTGAAAATATGATTTTTTTGAAGCACCAAACCAATGTTTTCCCTTAAAAAATGAGTATCATAATCTTCTAACGGAATTCCGTCTAAAAGAATTTCACCCGACGAAGGTGTGTAAAATTTATCCAACAGATTAATAATCGTACTTTTACCTGCACCCGACAAACCAGCCAAAGCCGTAATTTTATTAGGTTGGATATCTATATTAATATCAAACAGCGCTTTTGTTCCGTTTGGATACGCAAATGACACATTATTCATTTTAAAATGACCTTTTAAAAATTCGGTTTTAACGGTTCCCGATGCTTCTTTTTCTTCGTTAGCATCTAAAATTTCAAAATAACTTTCAGAATAAATCATGGCATCGTTCATTTCATCGTAAATTCTGTGCAACTGCCTGATAGGTGCCGATACGTTGTTGAAAAGCAAGATATGAAACATAATGGTACCGATGGTCATATTGCCCGTAAGCACAAAATATGCCGTTAAAATAATGATGATTACCACACCGAATTGTTCAATGAACGATTTTAATCCGTCGAAAAAGAAACTGGTTTTACGTGTTTGCAACTGGTTGTTGGTTAATTCGTTTTGCAGCTGCAGCTGCTTTTTAGATTCGATATCTTCTCTGTTAAACGATTTTATAACCGTAATTGAATCGATAATACTGATTATTCCCTGTGATTTAGATTCACGGAAACCACGTAAATTTCTACGCCAACCGCTTAATTTCTGTGCCTGCTTTTTGGTAACGATAAAATAAATTGGAACAATACACAGACCAACCAAACCAACGTAAAAATTTGCCTGAAACATAAAGAACAGCGCAACAATAGCATTTGCAAATAATGGTACAATATCAATAAAAAAGTTTTGAACCAGCCTTGTTAAACTTTCTATACCGCGATCAATTCGAGTTTGCAATCTACCTGCTTCGTTATCGTTCGATGTAAAAAATGACAAACGATAGGTTAAAATTTTATCGATAATTTTTTGTGCAAGATCTTTAGAAATATAAATTCGCAGTTTTTCACCGTAATATTTTTGTCCGAAAGTTATAAAAGCATTTAAAATTTCTTTACCAATTAATACAATTGAAATAAAAAGAAGTAATTTTAAACCAAGCTGCAAAGCATTCTGCTGGGGAATAATCAAAGTAAGTTCGTCAACCGTGTAACGCAAAATCCAAGCGTTAACCTGTGCCATTAACGATCCTACCAAAGTAAGCAGTAATGTGCCCGTAACAAGTGTTCTGTAAGGTTTTACATACGGCTGTAAATTTTTAAACAACGTTGCGATTTGCATTTTTATTTAAAAATAAGAAAAGATTGCCAAGAAACCCCAGCAATCTTTAACTAAATATGAAATACAAAGTTTAATTTTGTAATGAATCAAATGTATTGATTTTTAATTGATTACGCAAATAAATTTTTAAAAATGTCTGAAATTGAACTGTTAAAAATAAATGATTTTAAAAATAAGGAAGCTGAAAACTCTTTTTATGCCAACGCCATAACCAATCATTTGCTTTTACATCATTCCCGAATTGAGAAGCCCCACAAACATAATTTTTATGCTGTTTTTCTGTTTACGAAAGGCACCGGAATTCACGAAATTGACTTTAATAAGTACGAAGTAAAACCAGGTTCTGTCTTTTTTCTGTATCCCGGACAAACGCATTCTTGGGAACTTTCAGACGATATTGACGGATATATTTTTTTTCATACCGAAGATTTTTATGAAATGACGTATGTGAATAATTCCATTAAAGATTTTCCTTTTTTTGAATCGAATTATTCCGATAAGTGCATTTATTTAAGTGAAGATAAATGCAGATTGATTGAAGATCTTTTTAAAACACTTTTAGATGAATCTACAAAAGAAGAATGGAAGAAAAAACAATTGATCTTATCGTATTTAACACAGATCTATATTTATTTAAACCGATTTTTAGAAACCCAAAGTGCTGTTAACTTTTCAGATTTAAGACATTATCAGTCGGTATTTTCAAAGTTTGAAAAGTTGGTCGACGAGCATTTTACAAAAATAAAATCAGCAACCGAATATGCTGATTCATTGAATATTACACAAAAACATTTAAACAGAATTGTTAAGTCGATCACCCAGAAGACAACAACCGAAATTATTACCGATCGCATTGTTCTGGAAGCGAAACGTCAATTGCTTTATACTAATAAATCCCTAAACGAAATTGCGTTTGATTTAGGTTTTACTGATTACACTTATTTTTCACGATTGTTTAAAAAACAGGTTGCAATTACGGCATCAGATTTTCGAAAAATGTATAAAAACGAAAGATAATTTTTAAACTTCGTCTTCGTTTTTATAGAATAAATTCAGCCACATTAATCGCGACATACGGTAATTAAACGTAGATAAAAGCAGTACAATTAAAACAACGCCAAAGAAAATACTTAAAAAACCTACGTTAAAAAGTAAGCCTAACACAAAAACAGCTACCATTTCAGCCACCGTTAATGCGTAACTCATGTACATTCCGCCAAAGTAAAAACCAGGTTCGCGGTGAAATGAATAATTGCATTTGGAACAGCGCGCATTCATAACCGGCATTTTAAACAAAAACGGATTTCCTTTTGCCTTAAAAACTTTGGTTTCGCCACATTTCGGACAAGTACCACCTAAAACTTTACTTACGTAAGACATTTCTTATTAATTTTGTACAAATATACGGCTATTTACAGTTCTAAACCGTTTCAAAAAAACGCAATTAGTTGCACAATTCAGACATTTAATTAAAATTTACATGAGTACAAATTCAGCAGAAACACCTTGTTTTATTCCTTTTAACGAAGATGTATCTCATATAAAATTACCTAAAAAATTAAATTTTCCGTTTTATTATGATGTGCATCCGCTATGTGAAATCGCTGCTAAACAAGTTCAATGTTTTCTTGAAACTAATGATGAATTGCAGCATAATTTCGGGTTAGAAAACAACTCTAATTTATTACCAATTGGTAAAATGTTTGGCGTTTTAATTGTTGAAAATAAAGGTACATTAGGTTTTTTGGCTGCTTATTCGGGTAAACTGGCAAACAGTAATTCGGTTGCATTTTTTGTTCCGCCTGTATTTGATATGCTTACAGATAACGGTTATTTTTTACGTAAAGAAGAAGAACTGAATGCCATAAACAGAGAAATTGAATCATTAGAAAATAATACAGATTTAAAAAATATTCAAAAAAAGAGAATTGATTTAGAAGCAACTTCCAAACAAGAAATCGATTTGTTTAAAGAGAAGATAAAAATCAATAAACAAACAAGAAAGCAAGAACGTATTCTAAAAAAGGAAGCACTTTCTATTGATGAATACCAACAATTTGAAGCTGATTTAATCAAGCAGAGTTTATACGACAAACATTCGCTGAAAGAATTAGCAGATAATTTTGAAGCTGAATTGAATTCGATCAAAAAAGAAATTTTCATTTTAACAGATCAAATTGAAATTCTAAAGAATCTTCGCAAGCAAAAGTCGAACGCGTTACAAAATTGGTTGTTTACAAACTATACTTTTTTGAATGCCGAAAGTGAAGAAAAATCACTTCTCGATATTTTTAAAACAGCACTTCACTCCCAACCTCCTGCAGGTGCCGGCGAATGTTGTGCGCCAAAATTATTTCAGTACGCCTACAAAAATAATTTTAGGCCAATTGCTTTGGCAGAATTCTGGTGGGGACAATCGCCAAAATCCGAAGTTCGCAAACACCAACAGTTTTATCCGTCGTGCTGGGGAAAATGTGAGCCCATTCTAAGTCACATGCTGCAAGGATTACAGGTAGATGAAAATCCGTTTTTACAAAATCCAGCAAAAGACAAAGAGTTAGAAATTATTTACGATGATGCTTATTTGGTGGTTGTTAACAAACCTGCAGAATTTTTATCGGTTCCCGGGATTAATATCAGCGATTCGGTTTACGAACGCATTAAAAACAGGTATCCGCAGGCAACCGGTCCGTTAATTGTTCATCGGTTAGATATGTCTACTTCCGGTTTAATGGTTCTTGCAAAAAATAAAGATACACACGAACATCTTCAAAAACAATTTATAAAACGTAAGGTCAAGAAAAGTTATATTGCGTTGTTAGATGGATTGATCGAACCTGATTCTGGAAAAATTGAACTTCCTCTTCGAGTTGATTTAGACGATCGTCCGCGACAAATTGTTTGTTATGAATATGGAAAAATGGGCGTTACAGATTTCAAAGTACTATCGAAAACCGAAAATTCAACTCGAATTAAATATTTTCCAATAACTGGCAGAACTCATCAGTTACGCGTACATTCGGCTCATAAATCAGGATTAAATGCACCCATTAAAGGCGATGATTTGTACGGAACAAAGTCAAACCGATTGCATTTGCACGCACATACGCTGGAATTTTTTCATCCAATCACAAAAGAATTGGTCATTTTTAAGGTTGATCCCGATTTTTAAGCAAATCAACCTCACAAACTTTTTGTACATTTGTGTTGATTAAACATGGTTATGTACACAGTAGAAGTCAAAAACAATAAAACGCGTAAGCAATTTTTAAATTTTCCGGTTAAACTGTACCAGGACGATAAAAATTGGATTCAGCCTTTGAATCAGGACATTGAGAAAGTGTTCGATCTTGAACAAAACAAGCTTTTTAAACGTGGTGGTAAAGCCATTCGCTGGATTTTGTTTAACGGTAACGATGAAGTAATTGGTAGAATTGCTGCTTTTGTAAATCCTAAATATGAAGGTAAAGCGGCTGTGGGCGGTATTGGTTTTTTTGAATGTATCAATGATCAAACCGCAGCTAATTATTTGTTTGATCAGGCAAAGGAATGGCTGAAACAACATGATATGGAAACCATGGACGGGCCGATAAATTTTGGTGAACGTGACCAATGGTGGGGCTTGCTGATTGAAGGTTTCTACGAACCTTTGTACAACATGAACTATAATTTTCCGTATTATATTGATTTGTTTGAAAATTATGGTTTTAAAACTTATTTTAATCAGGAATGTTTTTCGGTTGCAATAAATCAGCAATTAAGACCAAAACTGCACGATCGTCACGAACATATTGCCAAAGACAAAGATTTTAAGGCAGAATATCTGGATATGAAAAATTTAGATAAGTATGTTGCCGATTTTGTGACTATTTACAATAAAGCATGGGCAAGTCATGGCGGTGGAAAAGATCTTTCGTTATCGCAAGGCAAACTGATTTTTAAAACCATGAAACCGGTTATTGATCCAAAAATTGTTTGGTTTGTATATTATAAAAACGAACCTGTTGCTTTTTGGCTGAATTTACCCGATTTAAACCAGTACTTTAAACACTTGAACGGGAAGTTCGATATTTTTCACAAGCTTAAATTTCTTTGGTACAAAACATTTAATAAAAGTAAACGAATCATTGGTATTGCTTTTGGAGTGGTTCCGGAATGGCAAGGAAAAGGTGTTGATAATTTCATGATGATTGAAGGTCAGAAAATTATGGATAAACAACTATCTTATACCGATTACGAAATGCAGTGGATTGGTGATTTTAACCCGAAAATGATCAATGTAGCCAAAAGTTTAGGTGCCGATTTAAGCAGAAAATTAAGAACCTACCGTTATCATTTCGATACAAACAAACCAGTAGAATTACATAAAGTTTTAAAATAAGAATAGGCTGACATTCGTCAGCCTATTCTCTTTTAAAAAATACTGCTTAACCTCAATAAATTAGCACGCATATTTATTTAATTTATATTTGATGTTTAATTTATTACCATGTTTAAAAAGCATCAACAAACCGCAATAGTTTTAGTAGTTTCCATTTTATTTTTTGGAATACCGTTTATAACATCGCCCGATTTACAAAATAATCCTTCGTTTTTTAGTTCGCTTATTTTCTACAAACGATGTATAGAAACTCTAATAATTGTCGTTTATTTTTACCTAAACTATTTCCTGTTTGTACCTTACTTATATCATAAAAAAAAGTATATTTTATTTATTGTATTGTCTGTTTTTTTCTTGCTAATTGCAGTTAAACTTCCCGATTTAATCATTACAAACGAACAAATTCATTGTGCATTAACCGCTCAAAATCCTGATTATAAAGGAAGAGGTCCACGACCGGAAATGCCTTTTTTTATGGAATTTTTAATCGATAAAAATGCGTACCAATTTTATCTGGCGTTATCAATCGGTATCTTATTAAAGACCAATCAATACATAAACTGCATGCAACAGGATATGCTTAAAAGCGAAGTTTCGTATTTAAAAGCGCAGATTAATCCTCATTTTTTATTCAATACGTTAAATTCTTTGTACGCTTTGTCTTTGGTAAAATCAGACGATGCACCGAATGCGATTTTAAAATTATCGTCGATTATGCGTTACGTTGTAACCGAAAGTTCTAAAGAAAAAGTATCTTTAAAAAGTGAGTTAGATTATATTTCTGATTATATCGATCTGCAGAAATTGCGTTTAACAAAGAATACACAAATCGATTATCAAATTTCAGGATCTGTCGAAAATCAAACAATTGCACCACTACTTTTTATTCCAATTATTGAAAATTGTTTTAAATATGGTGTGAATCAAACAGAAAATGTGGTTATTAAAATTCATATTTCGGTTGATAATAACGAAATTTTGCTAGAAACTTTCAATAAAAAAGTGGCAAAAAATATCAGCGAATTAGAAAAAACCGAAACAGGAATTATTAATACTCAAAAACGTTTGGATATTCTGTATCTTAACAAGTACAAATTGAACATTGAAAATACCGCTACTGATTACAAAGTGCAACTAAAAATAAATTTAAAATGATAAAAGCAATTGCAATTGACGATGAACCGCTGGCTTTAACAATTTTAGAGCATTTGTGCAGTAAGAATACCGATGTTGTTTTAGAAAAAACGTTTACGTCGCAACAAGAAGCATTGAATTATTTGGAGAAATTTCCCGTTGATTTGTTTTTTTTGGATATTCAGATGCCTGAAAATGACGGCGTTTCTTTTTATAAATCGCTACAAAACAAACCATTGGTAATATTTACAACCGCTTTTGACAGTTATGCGGTGGAAGGTTTTAACGTAAATGCTGTTGATTATCTGCTAAAACCAATTGCTTACGAACGATTTGAAACTGCTGTTGAAAAAGTAAAAAGACTAAAACAACTGCCTCTTTCTGGTGTAGAAGATCCTTTTATATTGATACGCGCCGATTATAAATTGAACAAAATTTATCTGAAAAATATCTTGTTTATTGAAGGTTTAGATGATTATATTCAGATTCATATCGAAGGCAAAAGTAAAATTGTTGCTCGCATGTCTATGAAAAATATTATGGAACAATTACCGCTTTCAGATTTTATCCGTATTCATCGTTCATTTATTATTCCTGTGCAAAGAATTACATCGGTTCAAAGTAAATTTATCTTTATAAATGAGCAAGAATTTCCTGTGGGCGACACTTATAAAACCACTGTTTTACAGCTTTTAACCGACAAAAAAATATAATTTACCGCTAAACATAAAAAAAATATTTAATTACACTTGCAGAATAAAAAAAACGTTGTACATTTGTACTATAACTCATCTACTACAGGACAAGTAATTAGAATGTTTTAGAATTTTTGAGTTTTTCATAAGTGTTTTTTTTGGTTATTAAAGTGGGTTTATCTCGGTAAACCCACTTTTTTTATTTGCTATTTTCAGCCAAATAACGCTCGGTAATAAAATCGATATCTTTGATTGATTTACGCATCCAATCTATTTTTTTAGCTAAAAGTTCTTCTTCTGAAAGTTTCCAATCTAGTGTTGAATTACGCAATTTATTGGTAATGCTGTTAATTACAATAGCAGCAGAAACCGAAATATTCAAGCTTTCTGTAAAACCGTACATTGGAATTTTAATATAAGCATCTGCCTGATTCATAATTTCTTGTGATAATCCATTTTTTTCTGTACCAAAAAATATTGCAGACGGTTTACTGATATCAAAATCATCTAACGTATAAGCATCGGCATGCGGAGTTGTTGCAACAATCTGGTAACCTTGATTTTTCAGACTATCCAAACAATTCTGTGTTGATGAATGTCGGTATATATCAACCCATTTTTCAGCTCCCAATGCAATTTCCTTATCAATTGTTTTGCTGAATTTTTGTTCGATCATGTGTAAATCCTGAATACCAAAAACCTCGCAACTACGCATTACCGCACTTGTATTATGCAACTGATAAACATCTTCTACCGCGATACAAAAATGTTTGGTTCTGTTTTTTAAAACTTCATCAAACTTTAGCTTTCTGTTTTCAGTAATAAAATCTTCCAAATATTTTCTGTAATCTTCACTTTTATATAATTCTGATAAATTCATTGCTTTATTTAATTTAGTAGCAAAGATACTATTTGCAGATACAATGAAAAATTTAGTTTTTTTAACAGGCGCAGGAATTTCGGCAGAAAGCGGTATAAAAACCTTTAGAGATGCCGATGGTTTCTGGGAAGGACACGATATTATGGAAGTTGCCAGTTTTGATGGTTTTGAGAAAAATCCGGCATTGGTTTTAGATTTTTACAATCAAAGAAGAAAACAGTTGTTGGGAGTTCAACCCAACAAAGCACATGAGGTAATTGCCGATTTACAGCAACATTTCAACGTAACCGTTATCACTCAAAATGTAGATGATTTACATGAACGCGCCGGCAGTAATAAAATTATTCATTTACATGGCGAACTTTTAAAAGCACGCAGTCTTGTTAACGAAGACTTGATTTACGATTGGAAAACAGATATTTTAGAAGGTACAACAAATGATAAAAACCACCAATTGCGTCCGCATATTGTTTGGTTTGGCGAAGCAGTTCCGGAAATTGAAAACGCTGTAAAAATCATTGAAAAAGCTGATATTATTGTTATTGTTGGAACATCTTTGCAAGTATATCCTGCAGCAGGTTTGATTGATTATGCCGATAAAGCTAAACACTTTTTTTATGTTGATCTGAATCCTGCTGAAACCAGTTATTTTAGAAAGAAGATCAAAGTGATTCCTAAAAAAGCATCGGAAGGAATTATGGAATTGCAGGAGTTGCTTAAAGATTTATAAACCGTTTTGTAAAAATAGTTGCGGATAATCGGTTGTAATGCAATCAATTTCTTGTAAAAGAAAATCTTTTGCGATTTCTAAATTGTTAACTGTCCACGAATTTGTTTTTAGGTTTAAATATTTAAATTCTTTAATGATGTTTTTATCGGCTAAAAGTAAATTGTGGTTGTAATCCATTCCGTTTAAACCGCTTTTCAAAATTTCATCAGCCCTTTTATCACCTTCCAAATAATGAACAAAAAAGTTGGGAAGTTTGTTTTTTAGATATACAGCCGAATCAAAATCAAACAAAATAAATTCTAAATTTTCAGGATTTGCGTTGGTTGGAAGTTCCTTTACAATAACATCAATCAAAAGTTTTGTTCGATCTGTTCCACCAATTTCAGAAGTCTTAATTTCTAAAATCAATTTGGTTTCGGTTTGATTCAATCCTTCAGAATAGAAATCATTTAAGGTTGGAAGCTTCTCTCCGTTTGGCAATTCCTTAATCAATAAATCATTGTAATTGGTGGTTTCGATATTCAACCCGAAAAAATCAGCATCATGATTAACAACCGCAATATGATCTTTGGTTAAATGAACATCGAATTCTGTTCCGAAACATTTCAGTTCGATTGCTTTTTTTAATGATGCCAACGAGTTTTGTGGCAGATTAAATTCTTTCCAAGCTCCGCGATGTGCAATGATTTTATTTTTCATACAGCTGAAAAATTAACTTTCTTTTTCTGCTTTCGATGGCCTATTCGATTCTTTTTCCAAATCATCTTTCAATTCATCCATAAGCGAATGTTTCCAAAGTTTTGTACCTGTCATATACGCTACTTTGCTAATTAAAAAACCAGCAACGGGTGAAGTAATCAACAGGAAAAACATAATTGCAATTGCTTTTGTTGTAACCGAAAAGTCGGAAAAATACAAAACTGCGGCAATTAAAATACAACCGATTCCTAAAGTTGCCGCTTTTATGGTAACGGATAATCGCGAGTAAAAATCGGGCATTTTAAATACACCAAACGAAGCAATCAGAATAAAAACAGCTCCTAAAGTGCTTAAAATCATTATTAAAATATCATTCATCTCTTTTTCGTTTAAATATGTAATACGAAAATGCTACGGTACTTAAAAAGGCAATCAGCGCCATAATCATGGCTTCTTCTAAAAACATAGGATTATTTACAACAATACTAAAAAGCGTTATAAATGCAACACCTACAGTAATAAGTAAATCAAGAGCCACTACCCTATCAACCACCTGCGGACCCTTTATAAATCGGAGAATTATAAAAAAAACTGCCAGACAAATAATGGGCATTACAACATACGCTATATAATCTTCAACCGTCATATTATCGAAGTATTTCTAATAATTTTCTTTCAATTCTGTTACTCAACGTGCTTTTGAACTCTTCTTTATTTGTAAGATACATTACGTGAATGTACATGAATTTTTTGTCTTTAGAAAGATCCACCACAACAGTTCCAGGCGTTAATGCAATCATATTTGCCAACATGGTAATTTCAAAATCTGTTTTTGCATCCATTTCATATTTAACAATTCCGGGTTTCATGTTGTAATTTGGCGTAACAACATCTTTCATAACTTCGAAATTGGCTTTTAGCAAGTCGTAAAAAAACAAAAATATAAAAGCAAAAATTTTAGGAACTCGGTAAAAATATTCTGTATTGGCTCTTATCGATCGATTTACCATCCACAAAATAAAGAACCCCATGGTGTATCCAAAAAGAAAATTGGCATAGTCGAGCTGTCCGGTAAGTGCCACCCAAACAAATGTAAGTAATATGTTTAATAAGAAATTTTGTAACATAATTATTCTTTTGAGCCTAATACGTTATTGATATAAATTTCGGGACGTTTCATTTCGTAAGCGGCTTTTTCTGATAGTTTTATAAAACTATTGGCATTTAATCCTATGAATAAAGATACAGCTGCCAAGCCGACGATTGGGGCGATTAATGCAATTTTTCCTGATAATGAAAATGGTGCAAAATGATCAATTTCTTCAGTGATTGGTTTTGGCGATATTTTCCAGAAAGCTTCAGACCAAATTCGGACAATTACAAAAAGTGTTACGAAACTGGCTACGATTAATCCGGCTAATAACACATAATTTTCTTGTTTGAACGATTCCTGAAACAATAGAATTTTTGGCCAGAAACCTGATAAAGGCGGAATTCCAATCAAAGAAAAGAATACCAAAGCTACTACGAATGAAAACTTAGGATAATCTTTCAGTAAACTTCCCAAACGAGTAATATCAACCGTTTCACGCATTTTTAAAATTACACCAGAAATCATAAACACGTTACTTTTTACAATTACATCGTGAATCAGATAAAAAACAAGTGCCACAAAAGCCAGTTCGGTATTTAATCCTAATCCTGCAATTAAATATCCAATATGACAAATGATTAAATACGATAAAATTCTGCGGATGCTTCGTTTATTAATGGTTCCTAAAGCTCCAGTTATCAAAGTTAAAACAGCGATGATCGAGAATAATGTCAGTGTAAAATAATCGGGTTGAAAAATTACTGTGAACACACGCAACATGGCGTAAATTCCCATTTTTGTAAGCAAGCCACCAAATATTGCTGCAATTGCCGATGGCGGTGTATGATATGCCGATGGTAACCAGAAATACAGTGGAAACACCGCTGATTTAATTCCGAAAGCGACAAAAAACAACAGCGAAGTTACCGTTACCAAGCCTTTGTTTTCTACCAAGGTAATTTTATTGGCAATGTCGGCAATGTTCAGTGTTCCGGTAATTCCGTACAAAACCGCGATTGCAGTAAGAAATATTACCGATGCCAGCATATTCATGGTGACGTATTTTATCGCACCTTCCATCTGCATTTTTTTTCCGCCAACCGTCATAAGAATAAAAGACGATATAATCACCACTTCAAACCAAACGTACATGTTAAAGATGTCGCCGGTAAGAAATGCACCTAAAAGTCCCATTATTAAAAAGTGGAAAATAAAAAAGTAGCCGTATTTAATTCTGCTTACATTTAAACTTGCGGTAGAGTAAATTCCAACAGCCAATGAAACCAATGCCGTTAAAAGAACCATAATGACACTTAATGTATCTGATATAAACGTAATACCAAATGGAGCCTGCCAACCACCTAATTGTAAGGTTAAATATCCTTGAGACAAGGTCATTTCAAACAAACGCAAACACAGCAGAAATGCAATACTGTTACCAACAATGCTTATTATTTTCTGGATCAGAACTTTCTGCCAGAAAAATAACAACACAATTGCGGTAAACATGTGCATTAATATGGGTGCCAGTATAAAGTTTGTTGTCATATATCTAAATCTTGAATATTTAAAGAATCCAAATCGTCTGATCCTGTTGTTGTGTACACTCTTTTTAGCAGTACAATTGCAAATGCCGTTAATGCAAAACTTATTACAATTGCCGTAAGTATTAATGCCTGCGGAACAGGATCTGCATAAACTTCTAAAAACTTGCTGTTTTCGGGTCTGATAATCGGGGCTTTACCCTTAGTTAATCCACCCATTAAAAAAATAAGAATATTTGCTCCGTTTCCTAATAACAGTAAACCCATAAGGAGTTTTACCATGCTTCGGCGAAACATCATATATATACCGGCAGAATAAAACGCGCCGACTAAAATCACTAATAATAATTCCATTTATGTATTTTCTGAAATTGTAAATAAAATTGTTAGAACCACACCAATCACTACCATGTAAACACCGATATCGAATATCAAAGCCGATCCGAAAGCTCCAATTGCCACTACATTATCTGCAAACCAAACCCCGCTCATGAACGGATATCCCAACAATGCAGGCAACATTCCGCTAAAAAAACAAAGCATTAATCCTGTAGGTATCACGAAAAACGGTTTTATGCTGAACATTTTTACAGTTTGTGTTGGACTGTAAGCAAATGAATGCAGTACAAATGCGATAGACGCTACCAAACCACCGACAAAACCGCCACCAGGAAGGTAATGTCCGCGTATCAACAAAAAAATCGAGAACAAAATCAACAACGGTAATAAGTAATTTGTTGATGTTCGTAAGATTGTTTTGTCTAATCTTTCATTATTCCGATTTTTCTCCATCTTGCGTCTTATATTTTAAAATACTGTAAACTCCCACTGCAGCAATCGATAGCACAATTGTTTCAATCATGGTATCAAATCCACGAAAATCAACCAAAATAACATTTACCACATTTTTACCTTTTGCCAGAATATAAGCGTTATCTGCATAAAATTTACTAACGCTTTTATCAGCCGGAGAAACCAATGCCTGTAAGGTAATCAACGAAATTAGTATTCCGAAGCAAACCGAAATCACTCCATCTCTGAACTGAATTTTCTTATTGGTAAACTTTAAAAAGGGCGGTAATTTGAATAAAACCAATACAAAAAGTACAACTGTTAAGGTATCAATTGCAAACTGCGTCATTGCCAAATCGGGTGCGCCGTAAAAAACGAAAATCAAACAGATTGAATATCCAATTACGCCCAAAGCAGCTATTGATGTTAATCTGGATGTTGTGCTTGTAATAAAATAAATCGCGATAATGGTAATTACAAAAACCGTAAATTCATAAATTCTAAAGGCAGATAAATCTTCGGTATTCACACGCAACGGAACATCGGCAAACAGCTTGTAACCAACAATTCCCGTAAAAAAGATCACGATGAACATGATGTAAACCCTTAAATATCCGTTATGAAAAAAGCGCGTGTATCTGAATGCAAACCAACGAATGCCTAATGCGACACTTGTAAGAATTGTCTGTGGAGAAAAATCGTCCAAGCCTTTTAATCGACTTTCGTTTCTGCTTGATGGCTTTATTGCGAAATACAGTAAAATTCCCAACACAATCGTGATAGCACTTAACAATAATACCAGATTGAAACCGTGCCATAACGACAGATACATTTGGGTTGATGTTCCTAAAATCGAAATTGTTGCCGATTTTAATATAGATTGATCTATGATTGATGGAACGATACCAAAAAGCAGCGTTAGCGCACTTAATAAAACCGGTGGAAACCATAAATAGAAATTCGGCTTTTTGATCTTTTCAAATTCCTTCGGAAGCTTTCCAAAAAACGGACGAATGCCTGCTAAAAATCCTGATGATGTTAGAAAGATATTTGTCAGTAAGGCAATTCCTGTCAAAACAAAAACAGTTTCTTGTGTCCAGATTCCGTCAGTAGATACGCCGTAAATCAGTTCTTTACTTAAAAATCCGAAGGTAAAAGGAATTCCTGCACTTGACAAAGCTGCTATAAATCCTGCAATTGCAATTACGGGCATTACTTTACGAAGTCCTCTTAAAACAGATAAATCTCTGGTGTGTGTTGCGTGATCTACAATTCCTGTAATTAAGAATAACGTTGCTTTGTAAAGCGCATGAACCAAAATAAATGTACAAGCTGCATACAAAGCCGTTTCAGTTCCAACTCCGATCAAAAAAACGATAATTCCTAACGCCGAAATGGTAGAATATGCCAGCAAACCTTTCATATCTTTATGAAAAACACTCAACACCGCTCCCATTACCATTGTAATTCCGCCAACAATCATTAAGGTATCATTCCAAACAGTATCGCCACCTAAAATCGGAGAAAAACGTGCTAAAATGTAAATTCCCGCTTTAACCATGGTTGCCGAATGCAGATAAGCCGATACCGGAGTTGGTGCTTTCATTGCGCCCGGAAGCCAGAAATGAAACGGAAACTGTGCCGATTTTGTGAATGCACCCGCAAAAAGAAGGAATATTATAATGTAGTAATACTGGTTGTTTAGCAATACATCGGGATACGCAAGAAGTTCGTTTAAAGAGTACGTTCCTGCGACAATGCCAATTAAAGCAAACGATGCCAACATAAAAAAACCACCCAAACCGGTTAAACCCAATGCCCACATAGCACTTTTTCGCGATGCTTCCTGATCAGTGTTATATCCAATCAAGAAAAACGAACTTATACTTGTAAGTTCCCAGAAAACAAAGAGTGTAATTAAATTATCTGACAAAACCACACCGAGCATCGCCCCCATAAACAAGGTTAAGTAACAATAAAAGCGGTGAATGTTTTCGTCTCTCTTCAGATATTCCGCTGCATACAGATAAATTAATGTACCAATACCGGTAATCATTAACCCAAAAAGCATGGAAAGACCATCTATTTTAAAATCTAACGAAATTCCTAAAGAAGGAATCCATTCGTTTCTAAAAAAAATTGATTTAGTTCCCTGATAAACAGATGGTAAATATGTTAGTAAGTAAAGGAATAATAGAAGTGGAACAACACATATAAATTTAAAAAACCTTAAAAACTTTTGCGGCTTTAAAAGCAACATCAAAAAGGCTAACAAAAAGGTTACAATGATCGGTAAAAGCATAAAATGTGTAGTTTAGTCCTTTCTCTATATCTTAAATTATATCGATTTTTGCTAAAATAAGAAAAATAAGTCATTTAATGAAATTTAATCTTCATTAAGCGACCAAGAAAGGAGGTAAATAAACTACTTTATATGCTTTTTACAACCAATTTACAGGTTTGCCTTTTTTACTGAAAAGCCATGCGATAAAAACCGTGTCTTTGCCATCAACCTTAAATACTTTAAATTGTGGAGCCAATACTATTGCTGCAATTCCGCTTACAATTGGTATCCATAAACCAGTAAGTAATGCAAAATGAACAATTAAAAAACGTGCTGCTAAAAATATTCCTGCAAAGCACATAAACTGAATAAGTAATATTTTGGTTGCTTTATTCATTGTCTGTTCTGTTTTGAAATTTGGTTCGTTTGCTGCCTTCGTACATTTCGTATTTTACCAAACGCGACTCTAATTTACCGTTAAACAATTTTATTTTTCTCGATGGTTTTAAGCCTACAAATTTTAAAGCTTCCACATTTCCCGTTATAAACCACGAATTGGTGCCCGGATAACTTTGCTTTAACGTATCGCCAATTTCACGGTAGAAACGTTCTAAATCAATATCTAAACGTTCGCCATATGGTGGATTAAAAACCATGTGCAACGAACCTTGTACTTCTTTTTCTGTTTCAAAAAAGTTTTTTTGTTCAATTTTTATGTATTCTTCTAAATTGGCATTTTTAGCATTGTCTTTTGCTTTTGCAACTGCAGACGGCGCTTTATCATAACCAAAAATATCATAATGAAAATCGGTAATTTTTTTAAGTAACGATTCTTCTACTTTTTCAAACAAATCGGCATCCCAATCTTTCCATTTTTCAAAAGCGAATTCTTTTCGGTTGATATTTGGCGGAATATTACAAGCAATCATAGCTGCTTCAACCAAAAATGTTCCAGATCCACACATTGGATCCATAAAGTTCGTTTGACCTGTCCAACCGCTTAAAATTAAAATTCCCGCAGCCAAAACTTCATTAATCGGCGCAATGTTTGTTGCTGTACGATAACCGCGATGATGCAATGATGCCCCCGATGTGTCTAACGAAACCGTACAAATTTCGTTCTGAATGTGAATGTTAATACGTAAATCCGGGTGATCTTTATCAACATTTGGTCTATCGTCAAACTTCTTTTTAAACTGATCTACAATGGCATCTTTACTTTTTAAAGCAACAAACTGCGAATGATTAAAATTTTCAGAAAATATGGTAGCATCAATCAAAAACGATTTATTAACGCTTAAAAACTCGGTCCAATCAATACTTTGCACACCGTTATACAAGCTGGTTTCGTTAAAAACCTTAAACTGTTTTATAGGTTTTAAAATTTTCAAGGCGGTACGCAAAGCCAAATTTGCCTTGTACATAAAACCCTGATCGCCATAAAAACTAACCATTCTGGTACCTTGTTCTACACGTTGCGCACCTAATTTAATCAATTCGTTTGCTAAAATCTCTTCAAAGCCAAAGAAGGTTTTAGCTACCATTTTAAAGTTTTCCATATTCAATTCCTTTCCGTCGGGAACGATAAATTTATTTAATTCTACAAAAATAGCGTATTTTTGCGTTCACAAAATTTCTAAAATGCAAGAATCTAAAAAAACATATAGCAATAATTGGTTTGACACCCCTTTTTATCACATTTTATACAAAGATCGTGATTATGCCGAAGCTCAATTGTTTATTGATAATATTACCGAATATTTGAATTTACCCGAAAATGCAAAAGTGCTTGATTTGGCTTGCGGGCGTGGCAGACATTCTATTTATTTGAATAAGTTGGGATACAATGTTGTAGGTGCCGATTTGTCTGAAAACAGTATTGCTTTTGCTAAAAAATCTGAAAATGATACGCTGCATTTTCAAGTGAAAGATATGCGCGAGCCTTTTAATGAAAAATTCGATGCTATTTTTAACCTATTTACAAGTTTTGGATATTTTGAAAACAACGAAGACAATTTAACTGCCTTAAAAGCGATTAAAAACAGTTTGAACGATTTTGGTTTCGCTGTTCTTGATTTTATGAATGTTGAAAAAGTGACCGAAAATTTAAAATCAGAAGAAACAAAAGAAGTCGACGGGATTATTTTTACTATTAAAAGATGGATTGAAAACGGATACATTTTAAAGAATATTGTTTTTGATTTTGAAGGTGAACATTTTGATTTTACCGAAAAAGTGAAGGTATTGACTTTAGAAGATTTTGAAACATTAATGGAACAAGCCGGAATTTATTTGTTGGATACTTTTGGCGATTACAAATTACATAAATTTTACAAAAAAGAATCAGACCGTTTAATAATGATCTTTAAATAATGGAAACATATTTATTACCCTTTTTAGCTGTTGTATTAGGATATTTTTTATCGATAATTGTAAAACCAGCCAAAAAGAAAACTATAAAACTGCTGTTGGCTTTCAGCGGTTCTTTTTTGTTGACAATGACGGTTTCGCATTTGTTGCCCGAAGTTTATGCGTATGTTATTGAAGGAAATCATGTAGAAACAACAATTGTTGAAAACCACAATAGTTCGCATAATCACACGCACGAACATCACGATCATAGTCATGATCACTCAAGTCACGACAACCATATTCATACCGAAGCAACAAATTCTAACGAACACAATCACGACCACGATGCCATGAAACAGATTGGGCTGTTTATTATGTTGGGTATTGTTTTTCAGATTATTTTAGAATATTTCTCTAAAGGTGCAGAACACGGTCATGTTCACGTGCATGAAAAAATGACATCGATGCCTTGGCTTTTATTTGCAAGTTTATGTTTGCACGCATTGTTCGAAGGAATGCCTGTAAGTCAACACACACATTTAGCATGGGCAATTGCCATACATCATTTTCCAATCGCCATAATTTTAACGTTGTTCTTTTTACAGGCAGAATTAAACAAGAAATTCGTTTTTATGTTTATGATCGTCTTTGCATTAATGACTCCGCTTGGAACTTATTTATCAGCAAACTTATCATTCCTCATTGATTATTATGTACCGATTTCTGCATTCGTAATAGGTATTTTATTCCATATATCATCAACCATAATATTTGAAAGCAGCGAAGGACACAAATTTAATTTAGCTAAACTATTAGCAATAATTATAGGAATTGCTTTTGGATTTTTTGTATAAAAAAAGCCTCAGATAAATCTGAAGCTTTTTTTATATCCCTTTTAAAACATCGATTAAATAATCGATTTCTTCTTGTTTGTTTTCATGACCGAATGATACACGTAAACTTGGTTTTTTAATTTCAACATCGTCCAAAAATTCGGCTAAAACATGTGATGGTTTCTGGCTTCCCGATTGACAGGCACTTCCGCGAGAAACGGCGATTCCTTTCATATCTAACTGAAACAGCATCATTGCAGCTTTCTCTGGCGAAAATGGTAAACGAATGTTTAATACGTTGTAAAAAGTTGATCCGTTGCCGTTGAACTGCACATCGTCAAAGTTTTCCTGTAGTTTAGCTTTGCAGTAATCGCGTAATCCGGTAATTTTTATACGGTCCTTATTTAAATCCTGATACGATAATTCTAACGCTTTAGCCATACCAACAACCTGATGAGGCGCTTCGGTACCGGCACGCATTCCTTTTTCTTGTTCACCGCCTACGATCAATGGTTTTAAAACATTTTTCTTACGGATAAACACAAATCCTGCTCCTTTAGGACCATGAAATTTATGTGCCGATGCTACGATAAAATCAATTGGAATTTCATCTAACGGAATTTCAACTTTTCCTACAGACTGAACGGTATCAGAATGAAACAAAGCATTGTACTGCTGTGCCAAATCGGCAACTCGCTTTAAATCTAAAATCGTTCCTATTTCATTGTTAACGTGCATCAAACTAATTAATGTAGGCTGATTGTCTTTCAACAATTCTTCCAAATGGTTATAGTCGATCTCACTGTTCGGCAAAACATTCACATAATCGATCTTTGTACCATATTCTTTCTCCATTTCTTTGATAGAATACAAGGTGCAATGATGTTCCATGCGGGTTGTAATAATGCGTTTGATACCCAAATCACGAACAGAAGAACGAATGATCCAGTTATTACCTTCGGTTCCGCACGATGTGAAAATAATTTCACTTGCTGTTACATTAAACTGCTTTGCAATGGTTTTGCGTGATGCTTCGATTAATGCTTTTGTATGGCGACCAATTGAGTAGGTTGATGAAGGATTTCCGAAATCGTTCGTTAAAATTTTAATCATTTCTTCAACTACTTCTGGTCTAACAGATGTGGTAGCCGCATTATCAAAATATATCTGGTTCATTACTTTAAAAATTTCTTGGTTAGATTAGTTAAAATTCGGTAGTTAAAAATAAAAACCGATAGCAAAATTAAGAAATATGAAACAAACTGTAAAGTATTTATGTGTTCTTTATAATAAAAGATTGCCAATAAAAATGCTATCAACGGATTTATATACAACATTACCCCAACGTTTGATGCCGATGCGCCTTTTAAAGCATACAAATTCATGTACAAAGGTGTCAATGTAAACAACGTTGCTATTGCTAAAATATACAGGTAAAATGATGGATTTACCGGTACGCTGAAACCGTTTACAAAATAATAAGGTAACGATAGAATGAATATCAGAATAATTTGAAAAGCGAGGGTGTTTAGCTTGTCAAAATAAATGTTTGATCGTTGCGAAATTAAATAGAACGCATAGGTAAAAGCCACAACCAGCGCGAAAAACAAGTTGTTTGAATTGCTTACAAAACAGATTAAACAGCCAATTGTACTTATTAAAACTGCAATCCACTGTATTTTTTGAAGTTTTTCTTTTAAGATGATATTTGCCAGAAATGTAGTGATAATCGGACAGATTAAATAGGCAAACGATGCCGATTGTACATTAATCTGATTTACCACATAAATAAACAAAAACCAGTTAATCCCAAGCAACAACCCGCCAATTGTTGTTAAACCCAAACTTCTTTTTTTGTCTATTTCCGGAAGTTTTTTAAAGTTTTTAAGATCGTTTAAAAGTATTTTCCTCCTAAATAAAAGCGTAAAACAAACAATAATAACAGCCGACAAGGAAATTCTGTAAAACAAAATATCGAATGCCGGTACGTAAGAAATAGGTTTTAAAGCCAAACTGAAAAAACCCCATAATATAAAAGCACAAAAAGCAATTATGTAATATTTAAAATTTTGCATTGCACAAATAAAAACGCAAATGTAGTTTAGATTTGGGTACAAAAAACAATCGCATTGTTAATTTACAATGCGATTTAAAAAATAGTTTTGCTCTAAAAATTATAGAAAAATCTAATTTGGAAATTTATATTCACAGTAGATTCTTTACCCTCTAATTCGTAACGGCTTGGAAAACCAAAAATATCTCGATCCCTGTCTGCTTCTTTTAAATTTCGGGCATTAGAAAAATCCACTTTTACATTATTAACACCTAATCCTATCTTTGGATCTACACCGAATTTTCTCGAATGACCGAAAAATATCCGAATTCCGTAGTTAAAATTAAAAGCATACTTTGTTCTGTGATAATCAATTCTACTGTAGGTATATCTTTGTTCGTTCTCTTGATTATTGTTCACAATATAACTGCTGTCGAATAATGTTTCTTTATGATTCACACCTATAAAATCAGTAGAAAGATAATGATGAACATACTTTTTTTGAGGTGTTAAAACGTAGCCTAATTCTAATCTGTATTGAAATAAGTTATAACCTTCGGTTTTTTCGTTTACTCTACCCCATGATTCAGAAAAAGATTTACCAATTTCGGCTCCTACAAATACATTTTCTGTAATTTGATGAGAAACTCCGATTGAAATCCTACTTGGTGGTACAACTAACGGAGCCAAATCAAAAGTTAAAAATGTTTTTCCTTTAGTGTCTTGAGCAAATGTATTTATGCCCGACAATATCAATAAAACAACTAAATAAATTTTCTTCATAAATATATTATTCAATAACAATATTCTGTTTCTTTAAAATTCTAACAACAACAAAAGCAAAGATCAATAAATAGATAAAGCAAACTAAAGACACGATATACGATGAATGAATACCAATGATATCTGCAATTTTTCCCTGAATAGGTGGAATAATTCCGCCGCCTAAAATCATCATTACTAAAAATGCCGATCCTTGTGCCGTGTATTTTCCTAGCCCCATTAAACTTAAATTATAAATTGCCGGCCACATAATGCTGCAAGCCAATCCGCCACATAAAAAGGCATAAATAGCGGTTTTCCCTGTAGTATTTAAACCAACAATTAAAGCAATGATTCCGAACAAACTAAAAACCATTAATGTTTTTGCAGGTGTATTTTTCGTTAAGATAATTAATACTATTTGTAAAACAACACAGATAATAAAACCATAGAAATATTGCATATCGTATTCCATTAAAATATTGGCTGTTATGATAATTCCGAAGGCAATTATTGGAAGAATCACCGTTAAAAGCAATTGTCTGTTTTTTGAAAGATTAAACGCACTAACTGCTCCTGCCCAACGACCAATCATCATGCTGCCCCAATACATTGAAATATAAGGTGCAATTTGAGATGATGATAATCCTCCAAATTCATCAGATTTTAAAAGCTCACCTAAATTACTTCCAATACCCACTTCTACTCCAACATACATAAATATTGCCAGCATTCCCAAAACCAATTGCGGATATTTCATTGCCCCCCAACCTTCTGGTTTTACGGTTGCACGATTATAAGCAAAAAGTAATCCGCCTAAAATAACAGCAAAGGCAACTGAAAGCCACATAACACGAGTGTTTTCAATTTCAAACTTGTTAACTACTTCTGCGGTTTCTCTATATGTCGAAAAAACAAAACTGAAACAGATCATTAACAAAACAGTCATTAAAACCAATATATTTAGTGCTTTCGGAGCTTTTTCTATAGGTTCAATACTTTTTCCTTCGGGCAATTTTTTAGAAAAATAAAACAATGCAGCAGCACCAATGAACAATAAACCGACGCACACATAAAGCAAGACCACTTTATCTAAACTCAACGATTTTATTTGATTCTCGCTCACTGCAGCGGTTGTTCCAAACAATGCAAAAGCAACTACCAACGGACCAATTGTAGTACCTAACGAATTAATTCCACCACCCAGATTTACCCTACTTGCACCTGTTTTTTCATCGCCCAGTAAAATAGCAAACGGATTTGCCGCTGTTTGCTGCAACGAAAAACCTAAGGCAACTGTGAACAAACCAATGAGCATTCCGTAATAAACATTGGCTTCAACCGCCAAAATCATGGCAACAGCGCCAATTGTAGAAAACAGCAAACCGTAAACAATACTGCGTTTGTAACCCCAATAAGTAACTAAATCTTTCCCTTTAACGTTGCTTAATGCAAACAAAATCAAGGCACCAATGTAATAGGCTGTGTAAAAAGCAAAATCGATCAATTGCGACTGAAACTGATCTAAATGAAAATAATCTTTACAAAAAGGAATAAAAATGTTGTTGCCCGCAGCCATAAATCCCCAAAAAAAGAAAACAACAATTAAGGTATATAATGCCGGATAATTTGTTTTTACAGTATGATTCATACAAAATGGAATTAAATATCAAATATAAAAATTTGAAGCAAGATCGGCTATTTTGGTTATAAAAAAGTTATTTTTGTAGCAAAGTTTGTATTCTATGAAAAAAATAGTTGGCTTGTTTTTAGTCGCGATAAGTTTAACAGCTTGTGATGATGGCGATTTGGTTTTTGAAAATTTAAATTTTGACGGAAAACAAATTCAAAAATGCCAGGATAATGAATTGTATTTTAAAACGAATGATACCGAATTGTTACTGGTAGATTTTTCTAAAACAGTTGACGGTGTTAAAGGATCAGTATTAGATACATTAGCTCCTTTAAACATCAAACAAGAGTTGTCAACTACGGGTACTACAAAAATTTATTACCGTACATACGATGCTCCCGTTGCGGCAAATGCAATTTGTTCTTTATTGGCACCAGCTAATCCAAAAGTTACGGCAGAATACACCTCTTTACCTGGTGGAAGAATATTTTACACCCGAACAATGATACCGGCAGTTACCGAAACCGCCGTAAATGTAAACTATACTTACACGATTAATTTTGAAAATATTACGCTTACTAACGGAACATCGGAAATTAAATATGCGACGCTTCCTTATGGTTCGTATGTTTATGATACAAGTAAATTGAATTTCAACTTTACAAACAACTTTGATAATTGTGAGAATACTTTAATTTGTAATAGAAATGATGAGTACATTCAAATAAACTTACCTGCTGATTTTGTTTTCCCTACAACTAATCAAACGCAAATAGTGAATTTAAATAACACCAACTTATTAAATTATTATATTTTTAAAGAATTTATAACGATTGATGAAGATAATCCGTGTGAATTCCCTGACAAACCAGTAAAAGAAAATTGGCAGGTAACCAATGGATCTTTACAAATTGAAACAAAAGTTACGGGGGCAAATATCATTCATAATTTAAAGCTAGTACAGGCTCAATTTAAGAATAACGAAACTACCTTTAGTGTTACAGATCGAAATTTAGGAGCTTATAGCCTTCAATAAAATAACAAAATCCGAATTTAAACATTCGGATTTTGTTTTATATATACTTCTGTTGCTCCCAAACCATATTTTCTATAGTTTGCATCCTGATATGATATTTCGGCATATCTGCCCAACAAATAATCTAATTCTGATTTTAAAACGCCCTCGCCCATTCCATGAATAAACACAATTTTAGGAATACGATTTTTAATGGCGAATTCTAATTGTCCGCGTGCAGTATCTACCTGAATGTTTAAAATATCAAAATTGTTCATGTGCTTAAAGCTCTTAACTAATTTCTCTATATGAAGATCAACTTCTAAAACAACTTCGTCTTTTTTCGATTTTTTTTCGGAATTTACTTTATGATGATTAACGGTGATCTTTTGTGATTTTGCAGATTCAATTGCTCCGTAAGTCGATCCTTGTTTTATAAGTGAATCATCGCCAATTAAAATCAGCTGTTTCAACGGATACGCAAGTTCAAAACCATCGTTTGTTAAAATAATGGCTTCTTCATTAGCAATTTTTATAACTTTTCCTTTAAAATCTTCGTCTAAAACTTCAACAAAAGTTCCTACATTAATTTCCTTGTTCATTGTTTGGTTGATTATTATTTTTATCGGAATTACTTGGTGTTTTATTCATTAAATACATCATTAAAAAGAAAAAAACAAGCACTGCAACTATCTGTATGTAAATGCTTGGCTGCGATTTGGTTTGTTCAACCAATGCCCAAAACATTAAACCAAATACGGCTATATATATAAGAAATTTCATTTTATATTTTTTTCAAAATTAATAAATTTATACATTCGATAAAAATTTACCACTATGGAAGAATACATGATACCCTGCATGAACAAAAAACTTTTTGGAGTTGAATGTATGGGTTGCGGTACGCAGCGTGCGGCTTATATGGTATCGCAAGGCAATTTTGTTGAAGCATTTAAAATGTTTCCGGCAATTTACACCACTATTCTTTTATTTGCATTTATTTTTTTGCATTTTGTTGATAAGAAACGAAAATATCATAAAATAATTATTTTTTTAGCTATACTAAATGCGGTTATTATGGTATTTGCTTATATTTACAAACATTATAAATTTTAACAAATTAAAAAGAACTATGGAAAATTATCAGGATCAGAATCAACCACAAAACTACCAAAATTCTAACTTTAACAACGGAAACGGTAATTTTATTGCAACAAAATTACCTAACACAACTGTTTCGTTAGTTTTAGGTATTGTTTCAATAGTATGTTGTTGTACAGGGATTATTGGTATTGTATGTTCAATTATTGGTTTAATGTTAGCTAATAAAGATCTTAAATTATACAAATCGAATCCACAACAATATACAGGTGTAGAAACGGTAAATACAGCACGAATTTTAAATATTATTGGTTTAGTAATATCTGTACTAAACATTATTTATTCAATTTGGTATATAATGCAAATTGGTGGTATTGACGCTTACATGGAGCAAATTCAACAAGCAATGGAGATGGCTCAACAAAATCAATAATAAAAATATGTAAAAACAAAAAAATCCCGAAGTTTAAACTTCGGGATTTTTTTGTTTTTAATAATTCAACACATCAAAAATCTGAGATATAATTAAGTTCTTTCTTTTTTCGTAATCGTCTAATTCAGGTGATTCTAAAGATGTGTAAGTTCTTAATGAAAAATAGATGGGTTTGCTTTGCTTTAAATATACACCTACCGTCCAATCTATTCTTTTGCCCAAATAATTTGTTGTTGCTGTATGTACTGCCAATTTTTCATCGATTAAAAGCTGATTATACACAAACTGCTGACTTTGTTTATTAAATGGCAATTTTCCTTCTTTCAAATCTTTTAAAAACAAAATCATAGAATTTGGGTTTGTCAATGCAGCATAGTTCCAAAAGTACTGTAATTCGTTGTTTTTTATATCTTTAAAGAACGTAGATTTTTTAATATTATTGGTATAATTTTCCTTTGGAAGATTATTTTGCAAACGATCAAAATACCAATCATTCTTGTTCTTTATGGCATCAATTAAATTGGTATCGGCATTCCATTCGGGTTTTCTTTCATCAAAAAAAGATCTTTTAACACCATCCCACATCAATTTTTCCTTTACATCAATCTTAAAAACTTTTTCTTCTAAACCTACCAAAGCCTGCCATAAATGAAAATGAGCTGCTGCCGGTGTGTTACTAAAAGGTTCCACTTCAGTACTAAACAACCATTCATCTTTATTCTCGTTGTAAATAACAATGGCGCCGTTAATGTTGTTCGCTTTAAAATAATAATCTAAATAACTTTGAGCCTGTGTATTAAAAAATCCTAAAAAAAGAAAAAGTAAAACGTATTTCATGTTTATTTTTTTTCAAAAATATAAAAACTAAACCCAACATCTGAATTGTTTTCACAAAACATTTCGATATGATAGAATATTACTACTTTTGTACATTATTTTTACCCATGAAAAATTATATATATATAATAGTTTGTCTGTTATTTTCGGCAGCAAATGCGCAATTACCAACATACTACCAAACCATTAACTTAAATTTACAAGGCGAAGCCTTAAAAAATGAGTTAACTACTTTATTAACAACAACTCATACATACAATTTGATTTATACACCCGATGTTTGGAATGTTTTAAAACAAGCCGATGTTGATCCTAACAATGCAGATAAAGTTTTGCTTTTGTATGGTTGGAACGATACCGATTTAACCAAAAACAACGATTTAACCCGCGACAGATCGGCAAGCTGTCATTCATCGAACTGTGAAGATAAATGGGTTCGCGAACATGTTTTTCCAAGATCGAAAGGAACACCTAATTTAGAGTTTGAAGGTCCCGGTTCTGATGCACACCATTTACGTGCAGTTGATTACGACCGAAATAATTTAAGAAGTAACTTTAAATTTATTGCAAACCCAACAACCTACATTACTTATTCACGAGTTATTCAACAAAACGGATCGGAATATTTTTATCCGGGCGATAATTGGAAAGGCGATGTTGCCCGAATGGTTATGTATATGTATGTGCGATATGGTAACCGCTGCCAGCCGGTAAATGTTGGTTTTGGATCTACGTCTTTTTCTGTTAATAACGATATGCCGAATATCTTTTTACAGTGGAATGCCGAAGATCCGGTTTCAATACATGAAATGAACCGAAATGAAAAAATTTATGCTGCACAAGGAAACAGAAATCCGTTTATTGACAATCCTTATTTAGCAACAAAAATTTGGAACGGACCTGCAGCAGAAAACAAATGGAATGCATTAGACGTTAGTGAAACTATTTTTAACGATACGAAAGTGTATCCTACTTACACAAATGATTTTTTGAATATTGAAACCGATTTAACCGAAACTTCTTATAAAATATATGATCTATCAGGAAAATTGATTGATCAAAATAAAAATCAAACAAAAATAGATGTTTCAAGTTATTCAAGTGGTTTGTATATGCTTCACTTTTCAGCAGACAATGTATCAAAAACCTATAAGTTTATAAAAAAATAAATCGACCAAATTTGGTCGATTTATTTTTTTAAGGAATATATTTCTTTTCAAAATTTGGTTTGCGTTTTTCTAAAAAGGCATTACGACCTTCAATAGCTTCTTCACTCATGTAAGCTAAACGCGTAGCTTCGCCTGCAAAAACCTGCTGACCAACCATACCGTCGTCGGTTAAGTTCATAGCGAATTTCAACATTTTTATAGATATAGGCGATTTTCCCAATATTTCCTGTGCCCAATCGTAAGCCGTTTGTTCCAATTCTGCATGTGGAATAACAGCGTTAACCATTCCCATGTCATAAGCGTCTTGTGCAGAATAATTTCTACCTAAAAAGAAAATTTCACGAGCTCTTTTTTGTCCGACCATTTTCGCCAAATAAGCCGAACCATAACCACCGTCAAAACTTGTAACATCAGCATCGGTTTGTTTAAAAATAGCGTGTTCTTTACTTGCTAGCGTTAAATCGCAAACCACATGCAATGAATGTCCGCCACCAACAGCCCAACCGTTTACAACCGCAATAACGGCTTTTGGCGTAAAGCGAATTAAACGCTGAACTTCTAAAATATTTAAACGATGGTATCCATCTTCGCCAACGTAACCTTGATAACCACGCGCCTTTTGATCACCACCACTGCAAAAAGAATACACACCGTCTTTTGGAGAAGGACCTTCAGACGATAAAAGAATCACTCCGATTGATGTATCTTCATGTGCATCACTGAAAGCGCGCAACAATTCAGAAGTAGTTTTAGGGCGGAAAGCATTTCTAACTTCCGGGCGGTTAAATGCAATTCGGGCAACGCCGTTGCACTTTTTATACGTTATATCATCAAACTCAATAGCTGTTTGCCAGTTTATCTCATTCATTCTGTAAAATTTTATAATCTACACCAAAGATACATTTTTTACTTTTTATAAATTTAACGCAGTAAGGTGTTTTTAAAAATCAGCAAATCGTTTATATTTGCTACTTATAGCGAATTCTAAATAATGAAAAAAATAATATTTCCCCTACTTCTTATTGGCGGCTTAAGTATTTCTTGCGATAAAAATTTCGATATTGCTCAAGTCATTAAAAAAAGAAGTGAACTTTATAAAAAACAAGAACAATTAATAAAAAATAACGACGATACTTTTGATGTAAAATTTAATCCGGTAACACCAAAATACAAATTAGAAACCCGCGAAATTATTGAAACTTTTTACCACAACCGAATTAACAGAGGTGGTTTTTGGGGACAGTTTCTTGTCGCTAAAAACGGTGAAATAATTTTTGAAGATTATCAGGGTTATGCCAATTATCAAAACAAGGAAAAAATTAACGATTCTACGCCAATGCACGTTGCATCTGTTGGGAAAGTTTTTACAGGTATAACAATTTTGCGATTAATTAACGAAGGAAAAATTTCGTTAGATCAAAAAGTGAATACCATTTTAACCGGATTTCCTTTTGATGATATTACGGTGCGTTTGTTATTAAACCATCGATCGGGTTTACCTTATTACGGAAACTTTACAGCGAAACCCGGAATGTGGGATACCAAAAAAACACTGACCAATAAAGATGTGTTGAATTTGTTGGAAACAAAAGGCATTAAGTTAGATTTTAGACCAAATACGCGTTTCACCTACTCGAACACCAATTATGTTGTTTTAGCTTTGATTGTGGAACAGGTTACAAAAAAATCGTTTCAAGATGCTATGAAGGATCTTATTTTAGAGCCTTTAAAAATGAACAATACCTTTGTTTTAGATAATCTGGAAAATAAAGACAAAATAACGCAATCGTACCACTCGAATAATCAAAAAATGCATTGGGATTATTTAGATGGAACGTATGGCGATAAAAACATCTATACAACAGCACGCGATATGCTGAAATTAGACAAAGCACTGTATTCTGATAATTTTATTAGCAAAGCGTTAAAAGGCGAAATGTACAAAGGATATTCGTACGAAAAATCGGGAGCAAACAATTACGGTTTGGCGATACGTATGGTTGAACCTAAAGAAGATGGCGGCAATCTGTACACCTTTCACAACGGTTGGTGGCGCGGTAACAGAACATCGTATGTAACGTTACGTAAAGATACCATTACCATTATCTGTTTCAACAACCATAATTCGCAAATGGCTTATAAAACAAAAGAATTGGCACCACGATTGGGGAATTATCCTTTTATACAGATTAACGATTAATCAGGCGACGAAAGTCGCTTTTTTTAGACATAATAAAACATGAAAAAATCAATTTTAGCACTACTTTCGTTGTTTGTACTTTCATGTGCAAGCCACGATAAAATAAACAAACGCTATCATACCAAAATTGATGCGAAAAAATTAAAGAAAGATGTTTCGTTTGTTCAAAAAAGAATCACGAACATGCATCCCGATTTGTACTGGTACATTTCGAAGGAAGATCTTAACAGAAAATTCGATAGTTTGTCGAATACTTTGAACGAACCTTTAACTCCCAACGAATTTTACCTAAAGATCAGTCCGGTTGTGGCATCGGTTCATCAGGGACACATGAGTATGGGTATGCTTACGCAGACTTCACCCGATTCTTTAAAGAAAAAATACAAAGGTTCGGTAAATCCGTTATCGAATTTTGAATATGAGTATTTGAACGACAGACTTTTCATTAAAAGAAATAATTCTAAAACAGATACAATTCTTCAAACAGGAACGGAAATTATCGATATTAACGGAGTAAAACCTGCGGATCTTTTTACTAAATATCGAAAAACATTTACATCAGACGGATACAATGAAACGGCGATTCCGAAGTTTTTTGCTCGTCGTGTAAATTCGTTCTATATTAACGAATTAGGTTTTGTTGACAGTATTAAAATCAATGCAGTTTGTGCCGATACTGCTTTTTATTACACTGCAAAAAGAACGTTTGAAAAATCGAAAAAAGAAAGAAAAGCGCTTGCCAAAAAAGAACTTGCCGAAAAGAAAAACGATACTTTAAAAGATACAAAAACGGCTCAAACAGATACGCTACCAAAACTTACTAAAGCAGAAAAGAAAATTAAGAAGAAGGCTTTAAAAGAATTGGCACAGAAAAAGTATTATAAAAACGAATGGTTTGGTTACGATAGTAAAAGCAACACATTTTCTAAACAAATAACGTATCCTGTTGCACAAGACAGTACGGTTGCTGTGCTTAAAATTAGAGATTTTAGTAAAGGACGAATAAAAGTTTACGATACCATTTTTGCAGAATTAAAGAAACACGATGTACAGAATTTGATTATCGATTTACGTGGAAATCCTGGTGGGCGATTGAATGAAATTCATAAGCTGGCACAATATTTAAACGATACCGCTTTTGTGTTTACAAAGCCTGCAACCATTACAAAACGCACTACTTTTTTAAATCTTTACAGAGGTAAAAGCGTTGCAAGTAAAATTTTAGGTACGCCGTTTATTTCTATTTTTTCAACAATCCGTGGATTAAGATCAAGCAGAAATGATGTGGGAGAATTACAGTTTCCTATGAAATCGTCTAAAATTACACAACCAAAACCGTTGAATTATAAAAACAATATATATGTGATTACAGACGGAATGACGTTTTCTGCGGCAGCTATTATTTCATCGCACTTAAAAGGTAGAAACCGTGCCGTTTTTGTGGGCGATGAAACAGGCGGAACATTCAATGGAACGGTTGCCGGAATTATGCCTAATGTGAAATTACCAAATTCTAAATTGGTTGTTCGCGTAGGTTTAATGACTATAAAACCAAATCAACAAACCGAAAAAGAAGGTTACGGCGTAATGCCAGATACATATATAAAACCAACTATTGAAGATTTTTTAAACGATAAAGATCCCGAATTAGACTGGATTTTAAACCAGATAAACCCAAACAGAAACGCTCTTAATTAAGAGCGTTTTTTATTTAATTTCAATTTTAGGAAATGACCAATTATGGCGAACCGCTAAAATTCTAATCAGAATAATAGTTCCGGCGGTGCCAACATAAATTACATCATCATTTACGTGTAGTAACTTCAATCCAAAAAACATAAATCCTCCCATTAAACAAGCTGTGGCATAAATTTCTTTTCTAAAAATTACCGGAATTTCATTACAAAGAATATCTCGGGCAACACCACCAAAACAGGCAGTTACGGTTCCTAAAAGAATACAAACGATAGGACTGAAATTTATAGACAATCCTTTTTCGATACCTATAATCGTAAAAATTCCAATCCCAATGGTATCAAACAAAAATAACGATGTTCTTAAAAAACTTAAATATTGCCTGAAAATGATCGAAATAATTGTTGCAGCTACCACAATGTAAAACGTTTGCAGGTTTAACAGCCAAAAAACCGGCGTGTTGCCAATAAGGAGATCGCGCAAAGTTCCTCCGCCGATTGATGTTACCATGGCAATAACAAATACACCGAAAAAGTCTAGTTTTTTTTCGATTCCTGCCAATGCACCCGAAATTGCAAACGCAATAAGTCCTAAAATATCTAAAATGGAAAAAATCATTATTTGCTTGTTAAATGATTAAAGTCGTTAATTACGGTTTGTATAAACTGATGCTGGTTTAAAGTTTGATTTTTTATAGTGGTTACTTCTTCAATTTTAGAAATAAGCTTTTCAATCATCAGTATATCATTTTGAAGAATTGCGGTGTTGTATGCTTTCTTAATGATGTTCATATCGTGATCAGATAATCGTAAAACCGTTGGAAAACTTACCACATATTCGTTTGAAAGATCATTTAAATAACGATGGTTCAACTGTACGTTCGATTTTAAACTGATAACGGTTGTATCGGTAACCATATCGCCCAATCGCTGACTTTTTTTACTGAAGATAATTCCCAAAATAGCGGGTAATCCGAACATAATAAAAACATCAACCAAACGACAAATCCATCTGCTGAAATAATCAGAGAAACGTGCCTGATAACCTTCAATCTTTACTACCTTGATTTTTAAAATCATTTTACCAGGCGTTTGTCCATTGGTCCAACTTTCAAAAAAAAGCGTGTAAAATATAAATGGTATCAAGCCTATAAAAGTTATCACGCCCTCTTCCCAACTATCATTTGTTTTAATTTTGAAAACATCGAAAATAAGATAAAAAGCTGCAATTGCGTATGCGGTTTTAATTGCCATATCAATTGCAAATGCTAAAATACGCTCGCCCAAAGAAGCTGCCTTAAAATTTATTGCAACATTTTGTGCAGTGTTTATAGTTATTTCGGTCATTATTTATATTTTAGCAGTTATGAGGGAAATTGCTTTTATAAAACAAAATAAAGAAAAATGGTTAAATATTGAGCAACAATTAACCGTAAAAAATAAAATTTCTGCCGATGACTGGTCTCAAATGTATGTTCAGCTTACAAACGATCTGTCTTTTTCACAAACATATTTCCCAAAAAGCGATTTAACTGTTTACCTAAACAACCTTGCAAGTACGGTGCACCAAAAGGTTTACACGAATTACAAATACGAAAAAAATGTATTAAGCACCTTCTTTTTTTATGATGTTCCGTTAATAGCTTACAAATACCGAAAGGTTTTATATTTCTCTCTGATCTTGTTTCTAGTTTTTGTAGCGATTGGTGCGGTTTCGGCTGCTTACGACGAACGTTTTGTCCGTTTGATATTAGGCGATGCGTACGTAAATAAAACGTTAGACAATATTGCAAATGGCGATGCTATGGCGGTTTATAAAGGATCGTCCAATTGGGGAAGTGCTTTTGGAATAACGCTAAACAATTTATATGTTGGAATGAGATGTTACATTTATGGCGTATTTCTTGGGTTGGGAACCTTGTACATTATGTTTCAAAATGCCGTTATGCTGGGTAGTTTTCAATACTTTTTTTATGAGAAAGGAGTTTTTAATGAAAGTATCCGCGGAATTTGGCTGCATGGCTCAATGGAAATCATGGCAATTGTTATTGAAGTTTGTGCCGGTTTTATGTTGGGTGCAAGCATATTGTTTCCCGGAACGTACACACGAATGCAATCGTTAAAAATTGGTTTTAAAAACAGTTTTAAATTGTTTATAAGTACCATGCCTTTTACTATTTTTGCAGGATTGATAGAAGGTTACATCACGCGTTACGCCAAAGAAATGCCTAATATTTTAAACTATTTAATTATAATAAGTACATTGGGATTAATAACATTTTACTATTTTATTTATCCGTTTTTAGTACACAGAAAAACACTTAAAAATTCATAATATGTTTCAACTTTTTAAAGTACGTGCGTTTGGCGAGTATATTTCAGACACATTTACATTCATAAAATTACAGGGAAAAAATTATTTTAAAAACTATTTAAAGTTCGCCTTTATTGCCTTGCTGCTTTTAATGGTTTCTATGTCAATGATCGGAACTTTCTATTACCGCATTTTAACAACCTCTTTCGGTTCAATGACTGGCGAAACGTTGGACAACGCTTTTATTACCGAAAATGCAGTAGTGCTTATTATTGGGTTTATTGCGCTTTTTATAATATCGCTTTATCTTGGCATGTTAAATTACTCCTACCCTGTTTATTACATGCATTTGATAGGAAAAAACAGCAACGAAAAACCATCGTTAAAATCAATTCGTGAACTGTTTAAAAACGATTTTGGCAGATTGCTTCTTTTTGGCTTGTTAAGCTTTATTACGTTTGCAATTGTAGGAATTATCGCTTTTTCAATAGCTATCATATTAAGTTTTGTAATTATAGGAATCTTTATAATTATATTATTGGTTCCGTTTTTTATAACATGGTATTCACTTACACTTTATTTTTATATCGATAAAAAACAAGACTTTTTCGCTGCTTTGAAACATGCGTTTTACACCATTACCAATAACTTTTGGAACATTGTTGGGGCAAGTTTGTGTATGCTGATTATTGTTTATGTAATAAGTACAATTGTCACCATGATTCCTTATATGATCACTATTTTCGGACTTGTTTTTGGAACACAAGGTGCACAAAATATGGAAAATATCGATGGTTCTGGCATATCAATTTTTCTTGTGATAATGGTTGTAGTTTATTGTTTTTCGATTTTGGTTTCTATGATTTTGAATCATTTGTTATTGATACAGAACGGTTTGGTTTATTATTCTGAACGTGAAAAATTAGAATACAATTCAATGCGCCAATCTATTGATGAAATAGGAAAACATGAATAAAAGACTTGCTTTTGCTGCTTTATTTTTAAGTTTATCGGCTTTTTCACAAGTTGGTAAACCGCTTGATACTATATCAAAACCGCAGCAAACGGCAGCAAAAGTTGTTGAATTTACCGAAACTAATCTGGCAAACGATACGTTGACAAGCGCTTTGATTCCCTTGAATAACGAGGAGTTGAAACATCGAAAGTTTCGTGCCGATTTTAAAGAAAACTATTCTTCATCAGATTTTGAATACAATGTAAAAAAAGAAAGTGGTTTTTTAGCCCGAATACGCGAATGGTGGCGTAATTTCTTAGATTGGTTTAAGACAGATTCCAACGGATCTTCAGCCCTTTTAGATGAAATTGTCAATATCGTTATTGTTTTTTTGGCGGTAATCGCTTTGGGATTCTTGGTTTATTATCTGAACAAAAAAGGATTTATCAAACTATTTTCTAAAAAAGAACAAACGGTTATTAGCGAAAAATTCATTGAAGAAAATATTGACATCATCGATTTTAACCTTTTAACACAACAGGCAAAACAAGAAAACAACTTGCGAAAAGCGGTTCGCTATTATTATTTATGGACATTAAAAAGCTGGTCGCAAAGCAATTTTATCGATTATGAACAAAACAAAACAACCAAGCAATACGTAGCAGAAATAAGCGATACGACTAATAAAACGGCATTTAGCTACATATCTTACATTTACGATAATGTTTGGTACGGTTTACACGAAATTTCCGTAGAGGATTTTGAAAAAATCGAACAACAATTCATCCAATTAATTAATAAAGAATCATGAAAACCGAATACATAAAATATTTCGTGTACTTTTTATTGGCTGCATTTGTTGTAATGTTTATTCAGCTGTACTTTCCAAACCCAATAAACTGGAATCGAAATTTTAATACACAAAGTAAAGATCCGTATGGTTTGTATGTTTTTAATCAGGAACTTCCGCATTTGTTGAAAGATCAACAACTAACAAAAACATCATTAACTCCGTACGAATATTTTTTAGACAACGAACAAAAAACCGAAAGCAAAACAACGTATCTGTTTGTTGAAAACAAATCTGGTTTAGACGATGTTTCTGTTAAACAAGTATTGAAAAAAGTAAGCAATGGTGCCGATTTGGTTATTGCTTCGGATAATTTTCATTACTTCAATGGAGATGGTTTTATTTTAGACACCTTAAAAATTCGTCTGCACAGTATTAAAACCAATAATTTACATTTTGTAAATAAAGGCAGTTCAACAGATACATTGAAAATTAAAGATGAATACAACAATATTTTTACGGTAAAAAATCCGGAGAATTACACAGCAATTGCAAAACTAAACAACAATATTTCGTTTATAAGTACAAAATTTGGTAAGGGAACGGTTTACATAAGCTCCTCGCCTATTTTATTGACCAATTTTTACGTTTTAAACAATGAAGCAAAATCGAGCATTTTTGCAGAAGAATTTGTATCGTTCATTAAAAAAGAAAACGTTGTTTGGTTCGATGAAAACTACAATATCGGCGAACGCGAAAGCAATAATTCAATTTTAAACGTAATATTTAAACATAAAAGTCTGCGATTTGCCTGGTACACGCTGATTATTGGTTTACTACTTTACGTAATTTTCTACGGAAAACGCAAACAGCGAATTGTTCCTGTGATTGATCCGGTTAAAAATACAACGGTTGAATACATTGAGACTGTGGGAAATTTGTATTACCAAGAAAACAACCACACACAACTTTTAGACAAGCAGATTAAGTTTGCATTGTATTTTATTAGAACCGAATGGAAAATTATTACGCAGGATCTTAATCAGGATTTTAAAACCAAATTACAGCAAAAATCATTGGCAAATACAGCAGATATCGATCAGTTTGTTAATTTCATAACCAATTTTAATATCGATACAAAATATTCGCAAGCCGATTTAATTCAGTTTAACCAATTGTTAGAAAAACTACATATAAACTATGGAAAATCAAGAAAATAACGAAATATCATTCAACAGCCGCATTCCTTTAACCGAGTTAAAAGAACAAATTGCAGCCATAAAAACCGAAATGCACAAGGTAATTGTGGGTCAGGAAGAATTAATCGATTTACTTTTGGTATCGTTAATTTCAAACGGGCACGTTTTAATCGAAGGTGTTCCCGGATTGGCAAAAACATTAACGGCAAAATTGCTTGCAAAAACGGTTCAGACAGATTTTTCGCGCATACAGTTCACGCCCGATTTAATGCCTTCTGATATTTTAGGAACATCGATTTTTAATAATCAAACCAATAATTTCGAGTTCAAATCAGGACCTGTTTTTTCAAATTTTATTTTGATTGATGAAATTAACCGCGCACCTGCAAAAACACAGGCAGCTTTGTTTGAAGTAATGGAAGAACGCCAGATTACGATCGACGGAAAAACCTACGAAATGGAACAGCCATTTTTGGTTTTGGCTACTCAAAATCCTATTGAACAAGAAGGAACGTATGCGTTGCCCGAAGCACAATTAGATCGATTTTTAATGAAGATAACTATTGATTATCCTACATTAGAACAAGAAATTCAATTGCTGCATTTAGAACAAAGCAACGAACATTTTGATAAAACAAGTCTGCTAAAACCTGCAATTAATGCACAACAATTGATTGAATTTCAGCAACTGGCTCAAAAAGTAATGATCGAGCCGCATTTAATTCAGTTTATTGCTCAAATTGTAAACAACACGCGCAGTCACAGCTTCTTGTATTTAGGTGCATCGCCTCGCGCTTCTATCGCTATTTTAAACGCAAGTAAATCGTTTGCATTGATCAACGGTCGCGATTTTGTTACACCAGACGATATTAAATATGTGGCGTATTATGTGTTGAATCACCGTTTAATTTTGGCTCCGGAACGCGAAATGGAAGGCATTACCATTAAAGATGTTGTAAAGCAGATTATTGATACTGTTGAAATTCCACGCTAATTAAATGAAGTTTTTATATTTAAATACACGTTTTTATCTGACATTGCTCATTGTAACCATTTTGTTTGCAATTGGCTTTTTTGCGCCCTTCTTTTTCTACGTTGCATTAATTGTTCTGGCTGTTTTTGTTGCATTGATTGCTGTTGAAATATTTATGCTGTTTCATAAAAAAGATGGAATTACGGTTGAAAGAATTGTGCCTGAAAGATTATCAAACGGAAATAAAAACGAGATCAATTTAAATATAAAAAACAATTATGCTTTCTCGGTTGCTATCGAAATTATAGACGAATTGCCTTTTCAGTTTCAAGAACGAAATTTTCTTTTAAGCAGTAATTTAGAGAAAGATTCTAAAAAGCAGATCAACTATTCTATTGTTCCAAAAGAACGCGGATTGTATCAATTTGGATCAACAAATATTTACGCAACCACTTTAACTAAATTAATAAGTAAACGATATAAAAATGCTAAAAATGAAGAAGTTGCTGTTTATCCAAGTTTTTTAAATTTGCGTAAACACGAACTTCTGGCATCTAAAACGGCATTGTTGCCAAACGGAATTAAACGAACGCGAAAAGTTGGTCAGTCATCAGAATTCGAACAAATTAAAGATTATGTTACTGGCGATGATTTACGACATGTGAACTGGAAAGCATCTGCCAAGAAACAGCATTTAATGGTTAATCATTATCAAGAAGAAAAAGCGCAAAACGTGTATTTACTGATTGATAAAGGCAGAACAATGAAGATGCCTTTCGATGGAATGTCACTTTTAGATTATTCGATAAATGCAGCGTTGATGTTGGCAAATATTTCCATAAAACGTCAGGATAAAGCCGGATTATGGACATTTGAAAAGAAATCCGATGTTTTTCTAAAAGCCGATAATAAAATGTTACAGGTTCGTAAAATTGTCGATGCATTGTATCATATCGATACCAATTTTAAAGAATCTAACTACCAATATGTTTTAACCGATAGTTTAAAGAAGATTCAGAAACGAAGTTTGTTAATTTTATTTACCAATTTTGAAACGTTAGATGCTTTAAAACGTCAATTACCGTACTTACGTGCTTTGGCAAAAAAACACGTGTTGCTTACCATTATTTTCGAAAACACGCTGTTAGAAACCGTTCACAACCGCAAAATAAATTCAACAAAAGATATTTATATTCAAACAATAGCATCTAAATTTGTGCACGAAAAACAGTTAATTATCCAAGAACTGCAAATGCACGGCATAAAAACGGTTTACACCAAACCGGCAGATCTTTCGGTAAATCTTTTGAACAAATATTTAGAAATTAAGCGACAAGAAATCATTTAAATGAAACAGATAACAAGCATTCAAAATCAATTAATTAAAGATATTTTTCAGTTACAGGAAAAAAGCAAGGCACGTAAAAAAACCGGACTTTTTGTAATTGAAGGAATCCGCGAAATTGAAATTGCGATTAAAAATGATTTTGAAATTGACCAGCTTTTGTTTTGTTTTGATTTGTTCGATGCAGAAAAATTTAATCATTTTAAAAGAAAGCTTTCCAACTCAACCGACCTGATTGAAATTTCGAAAGAAGTTTACCAGAAAATAGCGTATCGCGAAAGTACCGAAGGTGTAATTGCGATTGCTAAAATTAAAGATCATTCGTTAGAAAATCTTCAGTTACCAAAAAATCCGTTGATTGTAGTATTAGAATTGTTAGAAAAACCAGGAAATATTGGTGCCGTTCTGCGTACTGCCGATGCTGCTAATATTGACGCTGTTTTTATTGCAGATCCAAAAACCGATCTGTACAATCCAAACATTGTACGTTCTAGTGTTGGTGCGGTTTTTACCAATAAAATTGTCACCGCGGGATCAGCAGAAATAATAAATTTTTTAAAAGACAATAATATTGCTATTTTTAGCGCTATTTTACAAGAAGCCATTTCGTATTATTCGGTCGATTTTAAACAGGGATCAGCCATTGTAATGGGAACCGAAGCAACAGGTTTAAGTGAAATCTGGCGTGAACATTCAACAGAAAACATCATAATTCCAATGGAGGGTCAAATTGACTCAATGAATGTTTCAGTAGCGGCTGCAGTATTAATTTTTGAAGCAAAAAGACAAAGAAACAGTCAAACAATATAAATAATTAAAAATTTCGTTATATTTATAAAAAATTTACAAAGTTTATGAAAAAAACTATATTAACAGCATTTTTCGGATTAAGCCTAATAGGTTTTTCGGCACAAGCACAGGTAATTCATAAGTACGAGCGTTTCATGCAAGATTATAAATGGAAAGTTGGTGCAAGTTATAACATGATGGATTTTAACTTTAACCATTCTCCAGTTCCTGAAGGTGCAAGCATGATTTCTGGTGGAATTCCTGCAAAAGTTATGATAGGATACGAATTTGCACCAAACTTATCGTTTGAAGCAGATTTTTCTATGAACGAAATGGAAATTGGAAATTCTATGAACGGAGTCGTTGTTACTGGAGAAAAAATTAGTGTAGCAAACTTCAACGGATCATTTGCATACAGTTTAGGTGGTTTGTTTAATATTCCTGTTGCAGATCCTTATATTAAGGCAGGTATTGGTCATTTACGTTTAAATCAGGTTGATTTAACTATGGCAAGTGCTGGTGGTGGTATTAACTTCTGGATTGCAGATATTCCTGCTACAAAAAGTTCACGTTATCATCATGACAGAGCTTACCGTCGTATTGGTTTAAATGTAGAAGCTATGGGAAGATCTAACATTTCAACCGAAGGTGCCGGATCACACGCGCAATATTCTGCAGGTGTTTTTTACATCTTTTAGTAAAATCATTTGTCACAAATATATTAAAGGAGCTTCTGCTCCTTTTTTTATTGGTTAAAATGGATAAACCAATAGTTTTTTTCATATATTTAAGCAAGAAAATGGGCATTTTATGACACAAGAACAAATAGAAAAAGAAAACAAAGAAATTGCACGCGAGTACAAAGAACTTTTAAGCATTAGTTATCAAACACTTACAGACGATGATAAGAAACTAATTCGTAAAGCGTTCGATGTTGCCGTTGAAGCGCATAAAGATCAAAGAAGAAAATCAGGCGAAGCCTACATCTTCCACCCTATTGCTGTGGCTAAAATTGTAGCTTCGGAGATTGGTTTGGGTCCTACGTCAATCGCAGCCGCTTTAATGCACGATGTTGTTGAAGATACCGATATTACGGTGGAAGATATCGAACGTATGTTTAATCCTAAAATAGCAAAAATTGTTGAAGGATTAACCAAGATTTCGCGTATGGAACCGGATCCGGACATTTCGCTTCAGGCTGAAAATTACCGTAAAATGTTGCTTACGCTGAATGATGATGTGCGTGTTATCTTGATAAAAATTGCCGACCGTTTGCACAACATGCAGACCATGAATTCTATGGCAGCATACAAACAAGCTAAAATAGCATCGGAAACACTGTACATTTATGCACCGTTGGCTCACCGTTTGGGCTTGTTCAACATAAAAACAAAGTTGGAAGATTTAGGTTTAGAATATACTGAACCCGATGTTTACCACGATATTTTAAGCAAAACCAAAGAAAGCAAAGAAGAACAAAACGCCTATATAGAAAGTATTACATCTGTTTTAAATGAAGCATTGGCAAAAGAAGATGTGTCATTTACCATAAAAGGTCGCCCGAAATCCATCTATTCTATCCGTAGAAAAATGAAGGCGCAAGGTGTAACTTTTGATCAGGTGTACGACAAATTTGCGATCCGAATTATTTACAATTCTACTCCTGCCGACGAAAAGTTTATTGCATGGAAAATTTATTCCATTGTAACAGATCATTATCGTCCGTCGCCTAGCCGTTTGCGCGACTGGATTTCTTCGCCAAAATCAACCGGTTACGAAGCGTTGCACATTACCGTTATGGGACCAAAAGGTCGTTGGGTTGAAGTGCAGATTCGTAGTGAACGTATGGATGAAATTGCCGAAAAAGGATACGCAGCGCATTACAAATACAAACAAGGGGTTACCGAAGAAAACAGTTTGGATAAATGGCTGAATTTATTGAAAGAAGCTTTAGAAAATTCTGAAGCCAATGCAGTGGATTTTGTCGAAGATTTTAAACTGAACCTTTATGCAAAAGAAATTTACATTTTTACCCCGAAAGGAGAAATAAAATCGTTGCCAAAAGGTGCAACAGCGTTAGATTTTGCATTCAGTATTCACACCGATATCGGTATAAAAACGCGTGGTACAAAGGTAAACGGCAAATTGGTTCCGTTGAATTACGAATTAAATTCGGGCGATCAGGTAGAAATCATAACGTCGGCAAATCAAAAACCAAGTTCACATTGGTTGGAATACGTAACCACTGCCCGAGCAAAAAATAAAATTAAAAATGCCTTAAACGAAGATGTTAAACAAATTTCGGAAGACGGAAAAGAAGTTTTAACCAGAAAATTAAAGCATTTAAAAATTACGCTTGATGAAAAAACAGTGAACGATCTGGTTAATTTCTTCAAGTTAAAAACCAGTCAGGATTTATTTTACCGTGTAGGTTCGGGCAAAATCGAAAATCAGCAGCTAAAAGAATTCGCAACTCATAAAAACAGTAATGCTTTTATGAATTTCTTTAAGAAATCTATTCGAAAAGAAGCTACAGGAGTTGTTGCTGAAACAAAACTAGATTCATTGGTGTTTGGTAAAAACGATGAAAAGTTAGATTATAAACTGGCAAGTTGCTGTAACCCTATTCCGGGCGATCAGGTCTTTGGTTTTGTAACGATCAATGAAGGTATAAAAGTTCATAAAATCGACTGTCCGAATGCAATCAGTTTACAATCGAATTACGCTTATAGAATTCTTCCTGCAAAATGGATCGATTCATCTGTTCAAGAATTCAACGCATCGTTAATGATTAAGGGAATTGATGGTTTAGGGTTAACGAATGAACTTACCAGAGTAATATCTAACCAAATGAACGTGAATATTCAAAGTATTTCGTTAAGCTCAAACGCCGGAATTTTCAACGGACAAATTACCGTAATCGTCCCAAATAATCAGGTATTAAACAGGCTTATAGAAAACATTCAGGGAATAGACGGAGTTGAAAAAATTACGCGTATTTTAGGAACTGCTTAATTTTAAGCATTTAATTTTTAGTATCGGTAATAAACTTTTATATTTGTGCTGTTAAAAAGGATCATGGAAGAAAATAAAAATCAAGAAATTGTAAAAAGCGTTTTTACTAAATATTTAGAAGATAAAGGCCACCGAAAAACTCCGGAACGCTACGCTATTCTTCAGGAAATTTACGAAAACGAAGAACATTTTGACATTGAATCGTTATACATTAAAATGAAAAACAAAAATTACCGTGTTAGTAGGGCTACGCTTTATAATACGATAGAATTGTTGTTGGAATGTGGTTTAGTGCGCCGTCATCAGTTCGGGCAAAACCAATCACATTACGAAAAATCGTATTTCGACAAGCAGCATGACCATATTATTTTAACAGATACAGGCGAAGTTATTGAATTTTGTGATCCGCGCATTCAAATAATTAAGCAAACAATCGAAGAAATTTTTAACATAAAAGTGCACAATCACTCTTTATATTTCTACGGAACAAAAGAAGATACTACCACAACTAATAATTAAAAACAGACTAACATACTAAACATGACAGTAGATTTGTTACTTGGTCTTCAATGGGGAGATGAAGGAAAAGGAAAAATTGTAGACGTTCTAACATCAAAGTACGATATTATCGCACGTTTTCAAGGCGGTCCAAATGCAGGACACACGTTGGAATTCGATGGAATTAAGCACGTTTTAAGAACAATTCCTTCTGGAATTTTCCATAAAAATTCAATAAATATCATCGGAAACGGCGTTGTAATGGATCCGGTGGTTTTTCAAAAAGAAATTGAAGGTTTACAAAAGTTTGATATCGATGTTCAATCAAGACTTTTAATCTCTAGAAAAGCACATTTAATTTTACCTACGCACCGTTTGTTAGATGCAGCTTCGGAAGCATCAAAAGGTAAAGCTAAAATTGGTTCTACTTTAAAAGGAATTGGTCCAACTTATATGGATAAAACCGGTAGAAACGGATTGCGTGTAGGCGATATTGAACTGGCAGATTTTAAAGAAAGATACAATGCGTTGGCTGAAAAGCACATCGACATGATTAAATTTTACAATGTTGATTTGCAGTACAATTTGGCTGAAATGGAAGATGAATTCTTTGCTGCTGTTGAAGAATTAAAGAAATTAACTTTCATTGATTCTGAATTTTACTTAAACAGTGCCTTAAAAGAAGGAAAAACTATTTTGGCAGAAGGTGCACAAGGATCTTTGTTAGATATCGATTTTGGAACATATCCTTTCGTAACATCATCAAACACAACTGCTGCAGGTGCTTGTACAGGTTTAGGTATTGCGCCTAACAAAGTAAAAGATGTTTTTGGAATTTTTAAAGCATACACAACCCGCGTTGGCTCTGGCCCATTCCCTACCGAATTATTTGATTCTGTTGGTGAAACAATGGCAAAAGTTGGTAATGAGTTTGGATCGGTTACAGGTCGTGCGCGTCGTTGTGGCTGGTTAGATTTGGTTGCGTTGAAATATGCAGTTGAAGTTAACGGCGTTACCGCTTTATACATGATGAAAGGCGATGTTTTATCGGGCTTTGATACATTAAAAGTTTGTACTTCTTACAAATATAAAGGTGAACAAATTGATCATTTACCTTATAATATCGAAGAAGAAAATGTACAGCCGGTTTATGTAGAGAAAAAAGGTTGGAAACAAGATTTAACAGGTTTAACAACGTATGGCGATTTACCTGAAGAATTAAAAGAATACATAGAATTTATTGAACAATACGTTGGCGTACCGATTAAAGTAGTGTCGGTTGGTCCGGATCGTAAACAAACAATAATGAAATAATATTTAAGCACTCTTTACAGGGTGCTTTTTTAATGCTTAAATTCTTCTTAACGCAACGGTTACATCGTTAAAAATGCGTAATTTTGAAAAAAAATATCCCAATTGAAAACCTTTTTTTTAAATCTGTTTTTTCTGTTGTTTTGTTGTGCCTTTTCGTTTGCACAAACACCTGAACCAAATGGTAAAATCATAAAATTATTGGCAGCAGATTTCACTGATGTTAATGAATACGAGGTTCCTGGAGCTAAAATTCTTACCGGGAATGTTCAAATGCAGCACGACAGTATGTATATTTACTGCAATAAAGCCTATTTTTTTGAAAAAGAAAATTATGCAAAACTGTTTGGTAATGTTAGAATTGTTCAAGACGATACCTTGCAGTTGAACAGTAAATATGCCGAATACAACGGTTTAGAAAAAATTGCTTATGCTTCTGGAAATGTGATTATGACATCGCCCGATTCTTCGTTAAAATCAGAAAAAGTTTATTACGATAGAAATACCGGAATTGCCTATTACAACGATAATGCAACGATTACCAACAAACTGAACACCTTAAAATCTAAATCGGGAAAATATTACACGCGCGAATTAAAATACGAGTTCAGAACGCAGGTTGTTATTACAAATCCTGAAAATGTTATCAAATCAAACCATTTGGATTTTTACGAAGATTCCGGTCACGCCTATTTGTTTGGTCCATCAACAATCGATAACAAAGGAAATCATATTTATACCGAAAACGGTTTTTACGACACTCGTTTAAATGAAGGAAAAATGATCGAAAAATCGTTTATTCTTTATGATAACAAACGTATCGAAGCCGATGAAATGTTCTATGACGAGAAAAAATCGTACGCAAAAGGCATCAACAACGTAAAAGTGATCGATACCATTAACAATACCATTGCAACAAGTCATTTTGCAGAGGTTTTTCGTGCAAACGATTCCATCTTCATGACAAATAAGCCTTTGATTCAAACTATTGCAGAAAAAGATACAACGTATTTCCATGCAAAAAACATTCAAATTGTAGGTCCAGACAAGCAACGTGTAATAAAAGGTTATCCGAATGCACGTATGTATCGCACACCTGATATGAGCGGAAAAGCAGATTCATTGCATTACGATCAAAAAATTGGTTTGCTACAATTAATACGAAAACCGGTTTTGTTTAAAGATGAAAGTCAGCTAACTGGCGATTTGATCCATTTGATAAATAATGTAGAAACAGAAAAACTCGATTCGTTAAAAGTACTCACCAATGCCTTTGTCATTCAAAAAGATTCGCTCGGTTCGGGCTACAATCAAGCCAAAGGAATCAATATGTACGGAAAATTTATCGATGATAAAATTAGGCAGATTGATCTGGTACAAAACGCTGAAATGATTTATTATGTGTACGACGAAGAAGTTTTAAAAGGAATTGATAAGGGAATTTGCAGTAAAATTGTTTTGGAGTTAGAAGACAATAAAATTACAACCGCAACGCGAATGATCAATCCCGAAGGAACAACCTATCCGCCCGAACAATTTCCCGAAAACGCTAGGAAACTGGCAGGTTTTAACTGGCGGGGCGATGAACGAATGTACAGTGTGGATGAACTCTTTAGCGATGAAGAACTGAAACACGATGACAAAGCCGAAGAAGAAGTTAAAAAGAATGAAAAAGTAAGCGAAAAACCAATGGAAGTTCAGGAAAAAACACTGAATTTTAAACGATCGGGAAAATCACCAAACGTTATAAAAAAACGTAGCGAGTAAAATGAAAGAAGATTTTTTTAAATATCAGGCACAAACCAGTCTGTATCCGTTAGAAGTTGAAATTTCACATGCCAAAGGCAGTTACATTTACAGCACCGACGGTAAAAAACATTTAGATTTTGTTGCAGGCGTTTCGGCTTGTACGTTGGGTCATCAGCATCCGCGCGTTGTAAATGCTATAAAAGAACAGTTGGACAAATACATGCACGTAATGGTTTATGGCGAGTATATTCAGAAACCTGCGGTAGATTTTTGCAAATTATTGGCACAACACTTACCTCCTACGCTCAATAAAACCTATCTGGTAAATTCGGGTACCGAAGCTGTTGAAGGTGCTTTAAAATTGGCAAAACGCGTAACCGGCAGAACGCATATTATCTCTTGTGTAAATGCGTATCACGGTAACACACAGGGATCTATGAGTATTTTAGGAAACGAAGATCGCAAACGCGCATTTCGTCCGTTGCTGCCAAATGTAGATTTTATAACATTCAATAACGAAGAAGAATTACAGCAAATTACAACAAAAACGGCTGCAATCATATTAGAAACAATTCAAGGAAGTGCAGGTTTTGTAACACCCAAAAACGACTATTTGTTGAAGGTACGCAGACGTTGCGATGAAGTTGGTGCTTTACTGATTTTAGATGAAATTCAGCCCGGTTTTGGTAGAACAGGAAAATTGTTTGGTTTTCAGAATTACAATATAGTTCCCGATATTCTGGTAATGGGCAAAGGTATGGGCGGCGGAATGCCTGTTGGTGCTTTTACTGCCAACGAAAAAATGATGGATTTATTGGCACACGATCCAAAATGCGGTCATATAACAACTTTTGGCGGTCATCCAATCATTGCAGCAGCATCACTGGCGACTTTACAGGAATTGTTAGAAACCGATTTAATGGAACAAACATTGATAAAAGAACAATTGTTCCGCAGTTTGTTGAAACATCCGCTAATCACTGAAATTCACGGCAAAGGTTTAATGTTGGCTCCAATGACACCATCGGCAGAAATAACAAACGACGTAATTTTAAAGTGTAAAGACAAAGGTTTGGTATTATTTTGGCTGATGTTTGAAGGAAAAGCCATTCGTATTACACCGCCATTAACAATTTCTGAAGAAGAAATTAAAGAAGGATGCGCTATTTTAATAGAAGCTTTAAACGAAGTTCAGGCAGAACTTGTTAATTAAAATGTTTATAAGATAGATTTTAGCGTGCATATAAAGTGCCGTTTTTGAGCTATCTTTAATAATAAAAACAGTCGATTATGTTTACAAACGACGAGGAAGATTTTTTTAGAATGTCTATTTCAAAATTCGAGAATATGCTTAAAACAAACAAAATTTGTTTTTTTGATTCAGAAGAATTTGAAAACATTATACTGCATTATTTAGATTCAGGTAAGATAAACCTGTCTAAAAAGGCATTGAAGCTGGGTTTGGAACAACATCCGAATTCCATAGGATTAAAATTGGTTCAGGTAGAACTTTTGGTTTTTGAAAATAAGTTGGATAAAGCCGAAAAATTATTGAACGAATTACAGCATATCGACCCACGAAACGATGAAGTGTATATTCAGCGTGCAAACATCTTTTCAAAACAAGGCAGTCACAAAAAAGCAATAGAATGCTTAAAAATTGCCTTGCAATACACCGAAGATTTTGCCGATGTTTATTCTTTGTTGGGTATGGAGTATCTTTTCATTGATGAAATTTTACAGGCAAAAGATGCTTTTATTAAATGTTTGGAACATGATTCTGAAGATCAAACGGCACTGTACAATGTAGTTTATTGTTACGATTTTTTGGATAATCATCAGGAAGCGATCGAATTTTTAGAAGAATTCATTGATCACAATCCGTATTCCGAAGTAGCTTGGCATCAGTTGGGGCGTGAATATTACACGCTTAAAGATTACCGTAAAGCCATTGAAGCTTTTGATTTTGCATGTATTATCGATGAAAATTTTGTGGGTGCTTATATTGAAAAAGGAAAGTCGTACGAAAAAATTAAAATGTTTTCACAAGCAATCATTTGTTACAAGGAAACATTGAAGTTAGACGATCCTTCGTCTTACGTTTACCGTAGAATTGGGTTTTGTTACGAAGCTTTAAAAAATTACGACAAAGCCTTAAAATATTATCTGCGCTCGGTTCATGAAGATCCGTTGATGGATAAATCGTGGATTGCAATTGCCGATTTGTACTTGAAAAAGAACGATTTTAAAAAAGCTTTGCAATTTGTAAATAAAGCGTTGGGAATTGATGAGCACAACCATTTATACTGGCGAAGATTTGCTATTATCAATAAAGATTTACAATTTTTTGAAGAAGCAGAATTAGGTTTTAGAAAAGCGGTTGAACATGGTGACACCTTTTTAGATACTTGGTTGTATTGGAGCGATTCGTTTCGTTTATTGGAAGATTATCCGCAGGCAATTGAAAAGTTACTGAAAGCACGCGATATTTTTAACGATGAATACGAAATTGAATACCGCTTGGTTGGTTTGTATATGTTAACAGATCAAACCGAAAAAGCGATGTATCATTTAACAAATGCTTTGGCTTTAAACTATAAAAACCGAACATTGTTACAGGAATTTTTCCCAACAGTTTGGGAAAACGAACAGGTACAAACTTACATTCAGAATTTTAATCAAGAATAATCGTTACTAAAAATAACGATTTTTTTATTATGAAAACATACGGCTTAATAGGGAAAAACATCAGCTATTCTTTTTCACGAAACTACTTCAATAATAAGTTTAAGAATGAAAATATATCAAATTCACAATACGTTAATTTTGATATAGATAACCTATCAGAATTAAGCAATATATTCAATATAAATAATTATGGTTTTAATGTTACAATTCCGTACAAAGAAACCATAATTCCTTATTTGAATTCCCTTGATTTTCATGCAGAGCAGATTGGCGCTGTAAATATAATTCAAATTAAAAAAGGGAAAAAAATCGGCTTTAATACAGATTGGATCGGCTTTAAAAAATCTTTAGAACCTTTGTTAAAGTTACACCACACCAAAGCCTTAATTTTAGGAACTGGTGGTGCAAGCAAAGCGGTAATTTATGCTTTAAAACAATTACAAATTCAAACTTTAATTGTATCTCGAAACGGTGAAATCACGTATGAAGATTTATCAGAAGAAATCATTCAAAATCATACAATTATCATAAACTGTACACCTGTTGGTACTTTCCCAGATACAGATTTGGCACCCGAAATTCCTTATCAATTCATCACAAAAAATCATTTGGTTTACGATTTAATCTACAATCCTGCTGAAACATTGTACCTTAAAAAATGTAAAGAAAATGGTGCTGTCACAAAAAATGGCTTGCAGATGTTGGAAATTCAGGCAGAAGAATCATGGAAAATTTGGAATAGTTCGTATTAATTCTTACGAAATATTTGTTGTCTTTCAATTAATTATTTATCTTTCAAAAATAATTTTGTAAAACTTACACATTTAAGAAAGATGTTAGAAGAAAAGAATGATAACCTGCCACAAGCAGACGGACTGAACCCTGAAACAGAAACAAATACTATTGTTGATGCCATAAACTCAACAAATGCCGAAGACAGCGAAGCCACATCAATCAATGAAAGTGACCACATACCTTTGGCTAATTACGACGAATTATCTTTAGATGAGCTGAATACCGAGCTTGATACTTTATTAAAAAACGAAAAAATTACAACGATCCGCGAACACGTTGAGGCTATTAAACGTAGTTTTTTACACAAATACACCGAACTGATTGACGAAAAAAGAAAGGTTTTTTTAGAAGAAAATCCAGATGCTTTTTCTACAGATTTTCAATATGAACTTCCTGCTAAAAGTCAATTCGATTCGTTATACCACAATTACAGAGACCAACGAAATGGTCATTTTAAATCGATTCAAGATCAGTTGAAGAAAAATCTGGCAGAAAGAAACCAGATTATCACTGAATTAAAGGAAATTGTTGAAAACACCGAAAACTACAACACCGCATTAAAAGACATTCAGCAATTGCGCGAACGTTGGAAAAATGGCGGACCAATTCCTAAAGACAACTACAACCACGTTTGGAATAATTTCCATTTTCATATTGAACGTTTTTACGATCAGCTACATTTAGATCGTGAAGCGCGTGATATGGATTTTAAAAATAATTTGGAGCAAAAGCAAAGAATTATTGACCGTGCAAGTTTGTTGATTAACGAACCGGATATTCGTAAGGCTTTCCGCGAATTACAAACATTACACCGTATCTGGAAAGAAGAAATTGGCCCGGTTGCAAAGGATCACCGTGAGGAAATTTGGCAGAATTTCAGTAACATTACCAAACAATTGCACAGCAAACGCGAATTGCTGCAAAATGAAATTCGTGAGCGCGAAGAAAACAATCTGGCAAAAAAGAACGAAGTTATTGCTGCGATTAACGAAATAGCTTCAAAAGAATTTCAATCGCACAGTGATTGGCAAAATGCTATCAAGGAAATTGAGCAGTTAAGAACGCAGTTTTTTAACATGGGCAGAGTTCCTATGGAGCAAAACGAAGAAACGTGGGCTAACTTTAAAAATGTTACCAGAAATTTCAACGTTCATAAAAACAATTTCTACAAAGATATTAAAAAGGAACAACAAGATAATTTAATTAAAAAACAATCTTTAATAGAACAGGTAAAATCGTTAAGCGAAAGCACCGATTATGATAATACAACGCCTGTAATGAAAAAAATTCAGGAAGAATGGAAACATGTTGGGCATGTACCTCGTAAATTTTCTGACAGTTTGTGGAAAGAGTTCAAGCAAATCTGTAATTCGTATTTTGACAGATTACATGCCGAAAGAAATAAGGAGATTGATGCTGAAATGGCAAACTTTAACAGTAAAAAAGATTATTTGGAAAGTTTAAAAGATTTTGAACTGACCGGTGATCATAAAACTGATTTAGATGCTATAAAAAAACATATTGAAAACTGGAAAGGTTTAGGCGTTGTACCACAAACCCGCAGACACATTGAAGGAAAGTTTAACAAGGTTTTAGATGCTTTATTTGATAAGTTAAGTTTGTCTAAAAAAGAAGCCGAACTGGTTAAATTCAATAATAAAATTGAAAACCTGATGGAAAGCAATGACAACAGACGTTTACAGAATGAAACTATTTTTGTACAGCGAAAGTTAGAAGAACTTCAGTCTGAAATTTTTCAGTTAGAAAACAACGTACAGTTTTTCTCTAGTGCAAAAGCAGACAATCCGTTGGTTAAAGAAATCAATAAGAACATCGACCGCCATAAAGATGAATTAAACTTGTGGAAAGAGAAATTAGTTCAACTAAAAAACATCAATAAAAATGATGCATAATACACAAAACCGGAGATTTCCGGTTTTTTTCGTTTCAAAACAAATTGGTATGTGTTTACTGATACTTTTTATGGTTGGCTGTAAAGCTAAAACCGATTGGCGCGATAATTACAAGAAAGATAAAAACAGCAAAAGTACCAACACTACAAAGAAAACCACAATTAAGAAGCCGAATGATTTAGCTGAAATCAGCGAAATTTTAGATGTTAGTGAAAGTACTTTGAAAAATAAAAATCTGTATAATTTTATTATTAATTGGTACGGAACTCCTTATAAATACGGCGGAATGAACGAAGACGGGATTGATTGTTCTGGTTTTACCAATATTTTGTACAAGGAAATCTATAAAATTCAAATCCCGCGTGTATCAAAAGATATTGCCGAAAACGTTAAGCGTAAATATACCGAAGATTTAAAAGAAGGCGATCTGGTTTTCTTTTCGTTCGGGAAAACCGGCATTGTTAATCATGTTGGAATTTACCTTCACAACAACAAGTTTGTACATGCATCAACAAGTAAAGGAGTCATTATTTCCAACTTAACCGAACCTTATTATGGCGATTATCTGGTTAAATGCGGTTCGTATAAAAATTAAATGGAAAGCAAATTAATGAAAAAGACTTTTGCCGATAAAATCATTGCTTTTAACAAACAACTGAACTATTCGGGCGAATTACCGGATAATTTTCAGGTTTTAAATCCGTACTTATCAAATCCTGAAACGCTGAAAGTTATGCAGCAGTTTTACCATAAATACTATAACGATAATAATAAGCGTAAGTTTATTATCGGCATAAATCCAAGTCGGCATGGTGCTGGCGTTACGGGAGTTCCGTTTACCGATACCAAACGTTTGGAAAGTGTTTGCGGAATAAAAATGGAATCGGCACACACGCACGAAATTTCATCGGTTTTTATTTATGATTTGATTGAAGAATATGGTGGTGCAAAAAAGTTTTACGAGCAGTTTTACATCAACTCCCCTTTTCCGTTGGCAATTATTCAGAAAAACAAAAGTGGTAATTGGATCAATGCAAATTATTATGATGATGTAGAGCTTTTTAAAATGGTAAAAGATTTTATGATCGATTCTTTAAAAAAACATATTTCTTTAGGCTTATATACCGATGAAGTTTTTGTTCTTGGCAAGAAAAATGCAACATTCATAAACAAAATAAATAACGAAGCCAAATTGTTTGAAAAAATCACGGTTTTTGAACACCCGAGATATATCCAACAATACAAATCAAAAGAAAAACAGCTTTATATTGACAAATACATCATGGCATTAAATTCAACTGAATAATTATGAATCAGGATATTATAAACTATAACGAGACTCTTTCTGTTGAAGTTCAATTAATTTGCGAAATTCTTTCTACCGAAATATCAAAAAACCTTACCAATGCCGAAAGTAAAATCTGGCATGCACACCCGGTTTGGTTTCTAAATGGAAATCCAATTGTTGGTTACAGCAAACAAAAAGCAGGAATACGGTTGATGTTCTGGAGTGGTATTGATTTTGAAGAAGAAAAATTAAATGTTCAAGGAAAAAAGTTTAAAGATGCATCTGTTTTTTATAATTCGGCAGAAGAAATCAACACAGAAGATTTACATAGATGGTTAAAAAAATCTATAGAAATTCAGTGGGATTATAAAAATATCGTAAAAAGAAAAGGCGTTTTAATTAAATTATAACTTTATTAATTAAATTGTAAATTATTTACCTAAAGTGTACAAAAAATACACAACCCAACCTTATTTTAAGCACTATTTATATATCCTTTTTAAAATTAAAGTCAACAAATAAATCAGTACATTTAACTGTTTTTACAGATGTATATGGAAATTAACGATTTTCTTTTCGGCGATGCAGACTACAGTTTTCTAGCATCAATTATGGTGCGTACGTTTGTAATGTTTCTTATTATTTTAATCTTTTTAAGAATCCTTGGCAAGCGTGGCATAAAACAGTTATCGGTTTTTGAACTGGTAGTAATTTTAGGACTAGGTTCGGCAGCGGGCGATCCTATGATTTATAAAGAAATAGGACTTTTAAGTGCATTAACGGCATTTACTGTAATTGCGGTGTGTTACAAACTGCTTACAATTTTGGTTTTTAAATTTAAGTGGGTTGAGAACCTTGTAGAAGGCAAAGAAGTTTACATTATTAAAAAAGGAAAATTCTCTATTGACGAGTTTAAGAAAGAATCGTTAAGTAAAGATGAATTCTTTATGGAATTAAGGCTTCGAGGTGTTTTTCATCTGGGTCAGGTTGAATATGCTATTTTAGAAACAACCGGGGAAGTAAGCGTTTATTTCTACGATTTTAAACAAATAAAATATGGTTTGCCTATTTTACCCGATTCTTTAAAGAAAACCGTTAAAATATTTGAAAAAGATACTTATTATTCCTGTACATTTTGCGGACAAACAATTAGGTATAATATTGAAAAAACATTTGTTTGTCCTAACTGCCAAAATACCGAATGGGTAAAAGCAAGTAATAGAAAAGTATCTAAATAACTGCTATAAATTAGTTGAGAAATTTTTATTTTATACCAATTGTTTTATGTATTTTTAATAAAGATTTAAAGTTTAGAACTGCAATAAGGTAATTACAATCTTTCAAATAGAAAGTGCGTTCTCACCTTTAGTTCTTTTTAGTAATGCTTATCTTTATGGTAAGCATTATTTTTTTAGTCCATATAGCGGAGTTAATTTTCAAGATAGCATTTTGTGCAGTTTGTAACATTTAAGGCGGATAAAGTCGGTAAGTTAAAAAAAATGTTTCTATATTTGTGAACTCACCTTTTGATTCAAAAAAAACTCCGTTACACAATGGCTTTTGTCCTCCGCTAATGGGGTTTTTTACTCAAAAAGAATTAAAAGGTGAGATATTTAATTTGTGCGGAGGACTTTTTTATTCTACAAAAAGTCCTTTAAATACCTCCGATTCTTTTTAGTATATTATTCTTTAACCTGAATGCGTTGTTTTTTCATTTTATCAATCTTACCAGGACTTCCAAAAACATAAAACCATTTTTCCTTGAAGCTTTTGGTCGATTTAATATCCTTAAGCATACTGTCATATTCATGAAAATTCAAGTGCAGCGGATTTAGTTTATGATCGATTTTATGAGTAATTCCGTAAGTTGGTTTTTCTTCTTCCAATTGATACGTTCCAAAAAACTTATCCCAGAAAATAAAGATCGCAGCAAAATTTTTATCGATGTATTTTTCGTCAGATCCATGATGAACCCTATGATTTGAAGGCGTAACAAAAAGAATTTCGAATATTCTAGGCAATTTCCCAATATATTCGGTGTGTTGCCAAAACTGAAACAATACCGATATTTGATTCACAATAAAAAATATTACCGGGTGAAAGCCAAGAAATGCTACCGGAAGAAAGAAAAGAATTTTAAAATGCTGAACCCAGCTTAATCTAAAAGAAACGGTTAAGTTATAATTGTCGGCACTGTGATGAATAACGTGTGTTGCCCAAAAAAAACGGTTAAAATGCGAAACACGATGTGCCCAATAACTGCATAAATCGTAAATTAACAAACACGGAAATAACGTCCACCAATTCAGTTCCATTCTCCACGGAATTACATTATAAATGTAAACAGCCCCAGAAATAAACGCAACTTTTAGGACCAGATTAATAGCAACATTTCCCAAGCCTACAAACAACGACCCCAAACTTTCTTTAGTGTTGTAATTTCTTTTTTCAGAATACCATGAATACCAAATTTCTAATAAAGTAAAGAATGCCATTAGCGGAATTGCGTAGATAATTAAATCGCCCGACTGTTGTTCTAATTCTTTAATGTTTTCATACGAAATTGGTGATGCCCCGAAAAAGTTACTCATTACTATAATTATTTTTTTTGTTTGAAGTTAGTTAACACTAATTGTGCCTAATTTTTTCAAGGTAGCTATTTATGGCTAAAAAACCTAAAAAGTGTAAAAATGTTAACATAGAGGTGGTTATTAAAACTTTCTAGTTTACAAATAAAGCACCTAACCCTTTATAAAGTAATCTGTTTTTAATAAATTTGTGAGATATAAAGCTTAATTTAAAATGGAAAACAAACAACATATTATTGATCGATTTATAAGTTACGTAACAGTTGATACAGAATCGGATCCAAATTCAGAAACTACTCCATCAACTAAAAAACAGTGGGATTTAGCAAATAAATTAGTCGAAGAGTTAAAACAAATTGGTTTAGAAGAAGTAACGATTGACGAAAATGCCTACATAATGGCTACTTTGCCAAGTAATGTTTCGCACGAAGTTCCTACAATCGGATTTGTTTCTCATTTTGATACGTCGCCCGATTTTACAGGTGCAAATGTAAAACCACAGATTGTTGAAAATTATGATGGAGGTGATATCCTTTTAAATAAAGAACAAAATATTGTATTGTCACCTAATTATTTTGAAGATTTATTGCAATATAAAGGTCAAACGATCATTACTACAGACGGAACAACTTTGTTAGGAGCTGATGATAAAGCAGGAATCTGCGAAATTGTTTCAGCAATGGAATATTTAGTTCAGCACCCGGAAATCAAACACGGAAAAATCAGAATTGGCTTTACTCCAGACGAAGAAATTGGTCGTGGAGCGCATAAATTCGATGTTGAAAAGTTCGGAGCAGAATGGGCTTATACAATGGACGGAAGTCAGATCGGAGAATTAGAATACGAAAATTTCAATGCTGCCGGAGTTAAGTTAATTTTCAAAGGGAAAAGTGTACACCCTGGTTATGCAAAAGGTAAAATGATCAATTCTATGCTTTTAGCAAACAAATTTATATCAAAACTACCATTGAAAGAAGTTCCTGAAAAAACAACAGGTTACGAAGGGTTTTTTCATGTAAACGATATCCACGGGTCTATTGAAGAAACCGAAGTTCACATGATTATTCGCGATCACAGTATGAAGAAATTCAAAAAACGTAAAAAACTGATTCGTGAAATGGTGAATAAATTCAACAAAAAATATGCTGAAAAGTTTGGCGATAAAATTGTTGATTGCGAAATAAAAGATCAATATTATAACATGAAAGAAAAGGTTGAACCTGTTATGTATGTTGTTGATATTGCAGAGGAAGCAATGAAAGAATTAAATATAAAACCGATTATTAAACCTATTCGTGGTGGAACTGACGGTTCTCAACTTTCGTACATGGGATTACCTTGTCCGAATATTTTTGCTGGCGGACATAATTTTCATGGAAAATATGAATATGTTCCAGTTGAAAGCATCTTAAAAGCTACTGAAGTTATTGTTAAAATAGCAGAGATTACTGCAAAGAGAAAATTTTAATTAAAAATTAAAATTTTCTAAATAAAAATATACATATTGTGAAAGAGCCATCTTAATTGAGATGGCTCTTTCTTAGTTTTGAAAAGTTATGAAATTTATTGATCCTTTCTTTAAAACAGTTGTACTTTTTGAATAGTTTAAAATAAAGTTTACAGTACTTTGTTTTGGTAAAAGGTTTGTTTGTGGTTTACTGTTGTTTTTGTAATTTTTTATCATAGAATAGGTTTTATTTTATGATATAACGCAACAGTAAAACAAAATATTGTTAGTCGTTTAAAATAATTTGATTTTTATCGATCATTTTACGCAAATTAACAATCGCATAGCGCATTCTGCCTAAAGCGGTGTTTATGCTAATCTGGTTTAATTCGGCAATTTCTTTAAAAGTTAGATCGTCGTACAGGCGTAAGCGAATAATTTCCTGCTGATCTTGTGGTAACTTTAAGATCAATGTATGTAAATCATCTTCAATTTGTCCGGCAATCATACTATTTTCAATATTCATTTCAGAATCAATCATTTTACTGAAAACCGAATATTCTTCCTGATCGCGCTGAAACTTCACTTTAGACTGTTTTCTAAAATGATCGATAATTAAATTATGAGAAATACGCATCACCCAAGGTAAAAATTTACCTTCTTCATTGTAATTCTGTTTTTTTATGGTGTTGATTACCTTAATAAAAGTTTCCTGAAAAATATCGTCCGATAAATCCCGGTCTTTTACTTTAGAGAAGATAAAACTGTATATACGTGATTTGTGACGCTCAATTAATTGCGCCAAAGCCCATTCATTTCCAGATGCGTACTGGGTTACCAATACTGCGTCTGACAAAATTTCATTTGCCATCTTAACTTATGTTTTTAGGTTTTTACTATAAGTATAGATACGTAATAGGCTTTTGTTTTAAAGTTTATTTAAACAAATATATAAAAAAAATCGTTTCTTAAAAAAAACTTAAAAAAAATATTGACTTTTTTTAAATTAATTGTCGCTTTTGCATAAAACTTCTTCGTTTAAAAATTTGTAATTTTGTAGTTATTTTATAAAAATGAAAAAAATAGATTTTTCTAAAATCGATCCAAAACAAAATATCATTATAAAGGGAGCGCATCTTCATAATTTAAAAAATTTAGATGTAGTTATTCCCCGAAATAAAATGGTTGTTATAACAGGTTTGTCGGGTTCCGGTAAATCAAGTTTGGCTTTTGACACCTTGTATGCCGAAGGACAGCGCCGCTATGTTGAAAGTTTATCATCGTATGCGCGTCAGTTTTTAGGTCGAATCAACAAACCAAAAGTCGAATATATTAAAGGTATTGCGCCGGCTGTTGCTATCGAACAAAAAGTGAATACAACAAATGCGCGCTCAACCGTTGGTACATCTACAGAAATTTACGATTATTTAAAGTTGTTGTATGCCCGCATTGGTACAACTTTTTCGCCAATTTCAGGGAACGAAGTTAAAAAGCACACGGTAACCGATGTTATTGATACCGTAAAAACGTTCGATGAAGAATCTAAATGGTTATTGCTTGCCCCTGTTTACGAAATTAAGGAACGATCTATTATCGATCAGCTAAAAATTGCGTTACAGCAAGGTTTTGCTCGATTGTTTTATAAGAATGAAACCAAAAGGATTGATGAATTTGTTGAAGAATTTGCATCGAAAAAAATAAAATCAGAAGATATTCAGCTGATTATTGATCGCTTAGTTGTTCGTCATGATGAAGATTTTTACAATCGATTGTCCGATGCTGTTGATACGGCGTTTTTCGAAGGAAAAGGCGTTTTGCATTTGTATGAATTAGGAACGGGCAATCAGTTAGAATTCAACAATAAATTTGAATTAGACGGAATTACCTTTTTAGAACCTAACATTCACTTATTCAGTTTTAATAATCCGTACGGTGCGTGTCCAAAATGCGATGGTTTTGGAACAACTATTGGTATCGATGAAGATTTGGTTATTCCAAACACCGCTTTATCGGTTTACGAAAACGCTGTTTATCCTTGGCGTGGCGAAAGTATGTCGTGGTACCGCGATCAGTTGGTTAACAATTCTCATAAATTCGATTTCCCAATTCACAAACCTTTTTACGAATTAACAAACGAGCAAAAACAGTTAGTTTGGGAAGGAAACAGTTATTTTACCGGACTAAATTATTTTTTTAAGGATCTTGAAGCTAATAATTATAAGATTCAAAACCGTGTATTATTGTCAAGATATCGCGGTAAAACCAAATGTAATATCTGTAACGGTAAGCGTTTACGACCAGAAGCGAATTATGTAAAAGTTGCCGATAGAACCATTTCAGATTTAGTTGATTTACCGATTAACGAACTGCGCGATTTCTTTAAAACCATTCAGCTAAACGAATTTGACAGCAAAGTTGCTAAAAGATTATTGTTAGAAATTAACAACCGTTTTCAGTTTTTAAGCGATGTTGGGTTAGATTATCTAACAATAAACCGCAGGTCTTCTACCCTTTCAGGCGGAGAGTCGCAACGTATAAATCTGGCAACATCGTTAGGAAGCAGTTTGGTTGGATCGATGTATATTTTAGACGAACCAAGTATCGGTTTACATTCGCGCGATTCTGAAAAATTGATCGAAGTTTTAAAGAATCTTCGTGATTTAGGAAACACCGTGATTATCGTTGAACACGATGAAGACGTTATGAAAGCTGCAGATCAAATTATTGATATTGGTCCTGAAGCTGGCGTTTTAGGCGGAAAGTTAATGGCACAAGGTACTTTTAAAGAAATTTTAAAAGCCGATACATTAACTGCCAAATATTTAAACGGCGATTTAGAGATTACAGTTCCTAAAAAACGCAGACCGGTAAAAAATTATATCGAAGTAAAAGGTGCACGCGAAAACAACCTTAAAAACATTGATGTTGTTTTTCCGTTAGATTGTTTAACAATGGTTAGCGGTGTTTCGGGCAGCGGAAAATCAACTTTGGTTAAAAAGATTCTGTATCCGGCGTTGGAAAAACATTTAACTGGAGCCAGCGAAAAACCAGGTCAATTCAATGAAATTACCGGATCTTTTTCGCACATAAAACATATTGAATATGTAGATCAGAATCCGATAGGAAAAAGTTCAAGATCTAACCCTATATCTTACATAAAAGCGTACGACGATATTCGTGATTTGTTCGCCAAACAACAACTTTCTAAAATGCGAAATTACCAACCAAAGCATTTCTCTTTTAATGTGGAAGGTGGTCGTTGCGAGGTTTGTAAAGGGGACGGTGTGGTTACAATTGAAATGCAGTTTATGGCAGATGTGCATTTGGAATGTGAAACATGTAAGGGTAAACGCTTTAAAAAGGAAATTTTAGAAGTTAATTTTGAAGGCAAAAATATTTTTGATGTTTTGAATTTGACAGTTGATGAATCAATGGAATTTTTCACAAAGCATAAACAAGATAAAATTGTACAGAAAATTCAGCCTTTACAAGATGTTGGTTTAGGATACGTTGCTTTAGGGCAATCATCTTCTACCCTATCTGGCGGTGAAGCACAACGTGTAAAATTGGCAACGTTTCTTGGTAAAGGAACCGTAAAAGAACGTGCATTATTTATTTTTGATGAACCTACAACCGGTTTGCATTTTCACGACATTCAGAAATTATTGCAATCATTTCAGGCGTTAATTGAAAAAGGACATTCAATCATTGTGATTGAACATAATTTAGACATGATAAAATGTGCCGATTATGTTATTGATATTGGTCCTGACGGTGGAAAAAACGGTGGAAATGTAGTTGCAATAGGTACTCCCGAAGAAATAGTTAAAAACAAAAAATCGATTACTGGTTTATATTTAAAAGAAAAATTAAAGTAAAAAAGAAAGCGTTTCAAATTTGAAACGCTTTCTTTTTATATCTCCTCCATCAACTTTTTCAAGGCGTCGTGTTCGTCTTGTGGTAAGTATGGAATCAGTTTTTTAAAGTGATCTTTAAACTCTTTCTTTTCAGACAATCGAACAATTGCATCGCGACCAAATTTTTGAAAACGACTGTTGTGGTGAACCAAAGCATTTACCAAATGTGGCAACGTGTTACTGTCGTACTTGTTTAAATACCACAACGCATTTATAGCGTTTGTTCGAATATTGCTGTTGTATTTGTTATAGGCAAAATTCTCTAATTCAGAATACAAATGTGCTTTTTTATCATTTTTATAATTTTCGGTGGCTAATGCAAACATCAACCAGGTAATTCGTAAATTATAATCGTTAAAACCTTTCCAAGTTGCTGTTTTGTCTAACAATTCCGTTCTACCGGTTTCATTCTGCAACCATAAATTTTTCAAGACAATTTCGCGAGTTATGTATGAATTATCGTTCAAAAACTTTTTATAATCTTCCATAAACTCTGCAGGAATTTCACTTACAACTTGAACCAAAGCCTGACGAACTTTTAAATCATTCGACTGTACAACGGTTTGATAAAATTCTTTTGCCTGATCATAAGGAACATTGTGCAACTGAAAAACAATTTCGCGTTTGGTATCGGTAAACGTATTCGGATCTTTCAATAACTTAAGTAATTGATCCTTTTTAACTTCGAACCCTTTTTCTTGCAATGACAATACTTCAAAATACGATTTTACTAACGGAGAATTTTCAATTAAAAACAAAGCGTCTTTTGTATTGAATCCTTTATTTTCTAACCAATTTTGCTTGTAATTACTCACATTAAAATTAGGAACAACAGCAGTGACCTCGTTCAAAAAATCTTGTGTTGATGCATTTTTAAAGGCATATTTGTTCAGATAATTCTTTACAACGGTATTAAAATTAGCTTCACCAATTTGGCTTGACAAATAAAACAACATCCACGCACCTTTTTGATAATAAGTTGTAGTTGTCGCTTTTTCGCTGTAAACCGCCGTGTTTTTATTTTCTTTGGCATCTTTGGTAATCAATTCAGCCATTTCGTATAATTTCCAATAAAAATCATCAACACCATAAACTTCACGTTCGGCAAGCAAAGCATAATAGGTTGCAAAACCTTCTTGAAGCCAATGATCTTTGTTCGATTTTGCCGTAACCAGATTCCCAAACCACTGATGCGCCATTTCGTGTGCATTTACATTTACGTAATCGCGATCGTTCACACCTATATTATCAACCACATAATCGCTGTTAAAAATGGTCGATGTAGTATTTTCCATTCCGCCGTACATAAAATCTTCTACCGGAATATTTCGATAAATTTGCCATGGATACGAAAAACCGGTTTGAGTTTCAAGAAAATCGAACATTTTCTTTGTATGCTGATAGGTTGTAGTGTATTTTGTAGCATCAACCGGACGAATATAATTTTCAATTGTTGTGCCCGATGCCGATTTTTCGGTCTTTTTTTCGAATTTACCAATCGCCATCATCATTAAATACGAACTCATTGGTTTGGTCATTTTATAAATCCAGGTAGTCTGTTTTCCGCTAACGGTTTTTCCATCTAAAGTTCCGTTGCTAATCACATCGTAACCCGTTTCAAAAGTAATCTTGGTATTAAAAATCACTTTTTCATTGTAATCATCGAAACTTGGCAGCCAATGACTAGTATATTTTCCCTGACCTTGTGTCCAAATCTGTAAATCGGTTCCAGATCCTACATAATAAAGTGCCTGTTTTGGATTGGTTTTGTAACTGATGGTAACCGTATTTTCGCCTTCTTTAAAACCTTGCGTAAATGCAATCTGTTTTTTATCGTAATGATATTTAGGCGTTTGTCCGTTCAACTTTACACCTTGAATCATCATGTTCTTGGCATCGATTTTAATAGAATCGGTAGCTTCATTCACGGTAAACTGATAGGTAATATCGCCAACAACCATGTGTTCGGCAATATCAAATTTAATAGAAGCATTTGCAGTAGTAAAGTCGACTTTTGGTTTTGTTTGCGACCAAATATTTAAAGAAATTAGTAAACTTATTGCAAGTATTGTTTGTTTCATAAACCGAAATTTTATGGAAGATATTAGAAATTCTTAAAAGTACGAAATTAAAAACGTAATTTTGCTTAAAATTTTGATATGAATTTTACCGAATTTGCACTAAACAATAATGTTGCCGAAGCTATTAACGATCTAGGTTACACCACCGCCACACCTATTCAGGAAAAAGCAATTCCGCATCTAATCGATGGAAAAGATTTGGTGGGTTGTGCGCAAACCGGAACCGGAAAAACAGCTGCATTTGCCATTCCAATCATAAATCATATTCATAAAATTGTAGGATCGGGCAAAAAACGTAAGCAAATACGTACCATTATCCTTTCTCCTACCCGAGAATTAGCCATACAAATTGCCGAAAATTTTGAAGCTTTAAGCAAATACACCCAGATTAAAACCTATGTTATTTATGGAGGTGTAAATATGGAGCCACAAATTAAAGCGCTTAAATATGGTATTGACGTTTTGGTTGCAACACCCGGCAGATTTTTAGATTTATACAAGCAAAATTATATTAAAACCGATGCTTTGCATCAGTTAGTGATCGATGAAGCCGATTTAATGCTGGATATGGGTTTTATTAACGATGTTCGAAAAATTATAAAATTAACGCCGCCAAACAGACAAACGTTGATGTTTTCTGCCACCATGCCAATGGGTGTTCGTGAATTAGCCGACGAATTTTTAAGCAATGCCGTGTATGTTTCGGTTGATCCCGATTCTAGTACGGGTGTAAATATTACGCAGAAAACGTATCTGGTTGAAAAAGAAGATAAAAAGAAACTTTTAAAACACGTTCTTGAAGCCCAAAACCTGAAAAATGTACTGCTTTTTACACGAACAAAGCAAGGTGCCGATAATGTGGTTGATTTTTTACAGAAGGAAGGTTACAAAGCCGATGCCATTCACGGAGATAAATCGCAAGCTGCCCGATTACAGATTTTAGAAGATTTTAAAAACAAACAGATTGATATTTTAGTTGCAACAGATGTTGCTTCGCGCGGAATTGACATTCAGCAGCTGCCTTTTGTGATTAACTATGATATTCCGAATATTCCCGAAATTTATATTCACAGAATTGGTAGAACAGGTCGTGCCGGCGAAGAAGGATTAGCGCTTTCGTTTGTTGGTCGCGATGAAAAAACCTATTGGCACGATATTGAAAAACTGATTCGTTTGCAGGTTAAAGTGGTAAAAGACAATCCTTTTCCTTGGCGTGAACCAAACCCTAATGCTAAAAAAGATTTAAGAAATAAAAATAAATCTGCAGCAACAGGTAATTCCAACAAAAAGAATTCGACACAAAATTCGGCATCACGAAAATCCGATGCTTCTAAAAAAAATAAAAAGAGATGGTATTAACCATCTGTGATTTGGATTGATTATAAAGTTCAATTTAATAAGAAATGTAGTTTACAAAGTTGATAATTTTTGGTCGAAAGGAAATTAGAAAAGTACTATTTATCACTTAAATCTAAATGTTTTAAACATTCTTTATTTACAATAAAACCTTTCAGTAACTTTGAATCTATTTTCATATTCAGAAGAGATAGAGTAATCTATGCGATAAAGTTTTTCAACAATACAATCGCAATTATCATTTTTTAGATTAACTCTAATAATTTTCGAATCTCCAATCCAATCAACTTCTTTAGTATCGATTATTTGAAAATTTAGTTCTTTAAGTTTTTCTATAATTTTTATAGGATTGCTTTTATCTTTATTATAAGATACTAATTTAGTATAAATATCATTAAACTGAACTGGTTTTGTTAGACATATATCTTTGTTGTAAAAAGAAAATGTTGTAAAACTTTCTCTTTTAAAATCATCATTTTTTATAGCTCCGAATTCATAGTTAAAATACTTATCCTTTCCTTCATATGAGGATATAACTTCAAAAGATTCTACATGAGCGTCATATAAAATTTTATTACAATTAATGATTTTTGTTTTTGTTTTACCCCAATCATCATCTATTGGTGTAAAATCATTAATATCATTTAAGTAAATTGTTGATTTACCGTTTATAAGATAATTTCCAGATTTTGCCCAAGGATATTTTAATAATTCAATTTTATTTGGATTAATATTTTTTATGGAACAATCATTAAAGTTGTTATAGAAACCAAAAAAGTAAGCTGAATCTTTATCTGCAAATATGTAATTTCCAATATATTTAAAGGTTTTAGGATCAACATCATTGTATTTATGTCCATCTATATATAAATTATTTTTATCCCTAGCAAACTTAAAACTACAATCACTATCGAATTCAATTTCTTCAAATGTTTCAAAATCTACATCTATAATTTCAAATGTTCTTGTAGAAATTCCCATTCCTGCATTCCAATATTTATAGAAAACTTTTCCATTTTCTTTTTTATATCCAAAGTTACAAGAGCTAAAAAAGCAGGAAATAAATAGTAGAAGTAAGATATTCTTAATTTTTTCTTTCATCAGTTTGTTTAACGCACTTCAATAAAATTACATATAACCATCTCTTTTGTTATATATCAGTTTCTCTTCTACTTTTAAATTCATCGCTGTAAGGCACAAAAACCTCCGGAAAATCAACTCCGATTTTCTTGTACAGCCAACCACCTGCAACCCGAGTTACCCTATAATAAATAATCTGTTTCAAGCGGTTTTCGTATTCAGGTATCACGGTTTTAACCACCGTACTTTCGTGTAAATCTAATTCATAAACTGTTTTCATAACTAATTTTATCACATTGTAACCAAAGATAAAAATATTAGGAATATCTTTACAAAAAATATCAGAATTATGGAAAATAACAGCGTGCCTATTAACGATTTTGTGTTACAATTTAAAGAAAATTATACACCCGATATTATTGAAGATGATGTAATTGGCTTTTATAATGATGCTTTTGTTCTGTTACAGCATTTTTATAATTTGAAAGATTTTGATGTTGAAACCGAATCTTTTTATACTGAATTTATCAACCATATTATTGCAAATGAGAACATTTTAAAAGAATATTCAAACTTTGATTTTGGTTCGATTAAAACATTAAGTAGTTTACAAAATAGCTATGATTTTAAATCACTTGCGCCAATTTATACGCCATATAGTTTTACAGAAACAGAACAAACTATCGATCAGATTTTTGAAGAGTTGAAAGTTGTAAAAGAATATAAAAAAGAGCTGAAAGAAGAAATCAGTTATTTGTTAGATGAGTACCAGTTTCACATAGATCATTTAAAAGAAAACATACATTACAATTTTTACACGTATGAAGAATTAGATGGTATTGAACCTTTTAATTTAGATGAAAAAGCCGATGAGCTAAAAAGCGAAAAGCTAAAATTTGTTCAAAGCTGGAATGATAAATTAATGAAGAAATAAAAATTCATATTATGAAAAAATACAGAAATATATTAGCAACCGTTGCCGGATTTATTATTGGATCTGTAGTAAACATGATACTTGTTGCTATAAGTGGTAAAATAATACCTTTACCACCCGGTGTAAACAATAACACTGCCGAAGGTTTGGTTGCAGGTATGCATTTAATGGAACCTAAACATTTTATATTTCCTTTTTTGGCTCATGCTTTAGGAACGTTGGTTGGAGCTTTTATTGCTACAAAACTATCGAATCCTAAATCAATTGTTGGACCAATGGTCATCGGATTTTTGTTTTTAGCAGGCGGTATTGCTAATATTTTCATGATACCTAACGCACCAATGTGGTTTAATTGCGTTGATTTAATTCTGGCTTATATTCCAATGGCTTATTTGGGATATGTTTTAGGGAGAAAATAAAAAAGCAACTCAAATTTGGACTGCACCAAAAGTTTAGACAGATTAAAAATTAATTATTATAAAACTGAGTTCGATATTGTATCGGACTCAATTTATTTAAGTTCGATTTTATTCTTTCGTTATTGTAATAGTAAATGTATTGTTTTATTTAATTTTTGAGATGTTCAACCGAATTAAATTTCTTTAAATAAAATAGTTTCGATTTAAGTATCCCAAAGAAATTTTCAATAATCGTATTATCTAAACAGTTTCCTTTACGTAACATGCTTTGTAATTGTGATGATAGGTAAATTGTATTCACAATTTATCTTCTTAGTATTTATATTTTTTATTTCTTAAGCTGCTTCTTGCCATATTTGAAAAATCTAAAAAAAAGTTCAGATCTAAAAGCGCCTTAATTCTTCGATGGTCTGCACGTTTGTTTTATGAGTTTTTCCTCTAGGCTTGAATTAAGGCATTAAAGAAAAGCATTTTCACAACGGAAGCGTCCATTTTCCAGCAATAATTCTTCTTCTCTGGTTAATGGTTCTTTTTTATTGATTTACACTTTTAAATTTACTGAATTTTATTTTGTCTTTTTATCGGCATATGTTGTTGTAATAACTGAAAGAACAGCAATCAATAAAATCTTTTTCACACTCTTAAATTTATGGTTACTAACAAAAATAACAAAGTTATTAATAAAACCATTTAAAATATAGTTGTTACTTTTGAAGAATTAAAACATTATGGTGTACTGTGAGCATTCAACATAAAATATATTGGTCAGCATGCACCAAATGTAAAGGTTTCGGCAAAATAAACCAGCGTATTCGTAAAAAAATAAGCCAAAATATAATTCTAAAACCTTGTTTAAATTGTTCAGGTTCAGGATTAATTACATCAGATAAACAAGCTTTTCCTAATACACAAGAATTTCCTCATATTGCGGTAATTGGTGGCGGAATCGGTGGTACCTCGCTTGCAGTTGCCTGTTTACATCGAGGAATTCCTTTTACCATTTATGAGCGTGACAGTAGTTTTAATGCACGTTCACAGGGTTATGGATTAACCCTGCAGCAAGCAAGCAAAGCTATGGAAGGATTCGGCATCTCTAATCTTAAAAATGGGGTTGTTTCTACCAAACATATCGTTCATACACCCGATGGAAAAATTGTTGGCGAATGGGGAATGCGAAAATGGCTTGAAACTTCGGAACAAAAAACTTCTAAAAAAACAAATATTCATATTGCCAGACAAGCACTCCGCCAAGCACTTATAGAAAATTTACAAGATACTGACTCAATAAAATGGGGATATAAACTGCTTGATTTTTCCGCAGATAATCAAAATAAAATAAATTTGACTTTTGAAGTCAACGGAAAGATTGAAACAACAACTGCAGATTTGGTTATTGGCGCAGATGGAATTCGAAGTACTGTTAGAAACCTCATCATAGACGAAGAAAAAACTCCGTTACGTTACCTTGGTTGCATGGTAATTTTAGGAATTTGTAAGTTGGCTTCCATAGAAAACACAGATCGGACATTATTGGATTCTGCCACCGTATTTCAAACTGCAAATGGTAACGAACGTATTTACGTAATGCCTTATGATGCGGATTCGGTTATGTGGCAATTGAGTTTTCCAATAGATGAAACTGAAGCAAAAATTTTAAATAGAAATGGCGTGCAGGCTTTAAAAGAAGAAGCTTGTAAACGCACAAAGTGGCACGCTCCTGTTCCACAGATTTTATCGGCAACACCGCCAGATCAAATTACAGGATATCCCGCTTACGATCGAGAGCAACTTTCTGTCGAATTATTACAAAATGCAGGTCCCGCTACATTAATTGGTGATGCAGCACATCCTATGAGTCCGTTTAAAGGTCAGGGCGCAAACCAAGCTTTGTTAGACGCATTGGCTTTAGCACGCGTAATTTACAAAAACGGAAACTCAAAATCTGACTGGCAACTAAAAGGATTAAGAGAAACCGTGTTAAAAAGTTTTGAAGCAGAAATGATACAGCGAAGTTCTGTAAAAGTAGCCGATTCTGCTGCTGCTGCTGAATTTCTTCATTCTACAGTTGCAATTCATGAAAGTGACCAACCTCGTGGTAGTGTTTTAAAAAATTTGTAAGTAGTTGAAAATTACTTAAATTTGAAAAAAAATTGTTGATGAAAAATATTAAAAACACATTGGGTGGCAATCTTATGCTTAAGTTTGCCTTATTACTGCTATTAATTATTCCGTTTAAAATTCATTCTCAAAACGTTACGCATCTATATACAGACTATAATGGTTTTTGGCAATCTGGGCAGGGAGCTATAAACACTATTCGTCCGGATTATTCGCATGATTTACTAGCTTTTAAATATAATAATGTAATATATACTACTGGAGTAAATGATCAATTACTAAACTTGTACGGTTTTACTTTTGTACGCGGAATCTATCAGGCATTACCAGTTGTTAATATACCTATTTCTCAAGGAGGCAGCCGTTTTGCACAGTTAGGTGAAATGCAAGATGGTAAACACAATGCTGTAACAACCATTCCTTACCCGTATACGACACCGGTAAAGATTTCTGATGTACTTACCGATGGTGTACACGGGTTAAATATAGGATCGGGTGTAACAAATATGTTGCATGCCAACAACACAAGGGTTAGAATGGAATTTCCTTTCACAATGATTGAAGGAGATCAGGAAATTGGTGATGGAATTCCTGATATTTTAATCTCGCAAATAGCATCACCATCTGCAAACGAAGTAGATGAAGTTTGGTTTGAAGACGCTTCGGGTACGATGATTGGCAATGTTGTTACTATAAATCAAACAAGTTTGCCGGTATTGGGTAAAGGTATGTATGATTTCTTTAATCCTGACGGTACTTCGGGTGGCAACGGTTATGTAAATTCAGAACGAGATATAAGATTATCGGCTTTCGACGCTTCTGCTTTTGGTCTTAATTCATCAAATTACACATAGCCGCGAAAACTTATTTATCGTTTAGGTCGTTCGTCTGATCCTGCTTTTCTTGCATTTAATTACCGTTTTTTGGCAATTGTTGTTTCTAACGAAGACAATATAACAACCAATGTAAATACTCCTATTGATATTAATGTATTATATAACGATTTAATTCCGAATGCGGTAATATTAAATTCATTGGAAATTGTTGCCAACGAAGGCCCTACAAACGGCACCGCAACAGTTAATGCAAACAATACGGTTACCTACACACCAAATCCTGGTTACGTAGGCACAGACCGTTTTAGATACCGTATCTGCAGTAATACAAACAGCTGCGATGAAGCGTATGTAAATATTGTAGTTGGGGCAGCAGATATTGCTGTTACAAAAACAATTAATCCTATAAATCCGGCTATTGGATCTTCGTTAACTTTCACAGTTAATGTAAAAAACAACGGACCTTACAATGCTACTGGCGTACGTGTAATTGACCTTTTGCCTGCAGGATACACCTTTGTTTCGGCTACTACTACAGCAGGCAGTTATAACAATACCACAGGAAACTGGATTATAGGAAATTTAAATGTAAATGTAGAAAGAACATTGACTGTTAATGCTGTTTTAAAAGCCACCGGACCATACACAAATACCGCACAAGCATCTAGTCTTATGTTCGATCCTGATCTTACTAATAACACAGCAATTGCAACACCGTCAACAGTTCCGTCTGCAATAGTTTCAACACGTTGTTTTGTAGGCAATGCTTTTCAGCAAGTTACGGTAGATCTTACGGGCGATCCTGATAGTAGCGGATGGACAGTTAAGTACAGCCATGCCGGTACTACTTATACTGAAAGTGGTATATTAACTTCACCGTTTATATACAAACCAACCAAATCTGGTCTTTTTTATATAATTTCTGTAACAGACGGTAAAGGATTAACTGTTAATTATCCTACAAATCCACCAACAAATTTATTGGTTAAGAAAATAGTTCAAAGTTGTAGTGCAGTAACCAATCCATCGCTTTTGAATAGAGCTGGTAGGTAATAAAAAAGAACCTTTTAGAAATTGTATTTATAGAAAATTAAATAAAAAAAATATTTTCAGGAAGATTATAGCAGATATATAAAAAAATGTTTTATATTTGGAGTTCATAAGTGTTTTTTTTGGTTATAAAAGAGGTTGTCAGTTTTAATACTGCAACCTCTTTTTTTTTTGGAATAAACTCTTATAAATTAAACACTAACTCTGTCGTAAAATCTTTTAAGTCGATCTAAACCTTCTAAAAGTAAGGTATGCGGACAGGCGATGTTCATACGGAGAAATCCTTCGCCCGAAGTTCCGTACATGATACCGGCATTAAGCCAAAGCTTTTCTTCTTTGATTAACATTTGTGAAAGTTGTGTAGCGTTTTGATTTAAAAATCCGAAATCAAGCCACACCAAATACGTAGCATTTAACGGAATAATTTTCACCTGCGGAAGATTTTCGTTACAAAAATCAATCAAGCACTTATAATTTTCGATCAGATAACATTTAAGATCTTTTACCCAAACATCCCCGTGACTGTACGCAGCAATTAAAGCATTCACTGCCACAATATTTGGATATAAAGTGTCTTGCATATCCAAAGTTTGCTGAACTTTATCAAGCAGTTCCTTATTTTGTGATACAAGGTACGACACCGGCAAGCCCGACATATTGAAGGTTTTACATGGAGATCCACATGAAATGGCATCTATATTATATTCGGCTGAAACTTCAATAAATGGCGTATGTTTTTTAGGATGGAAGACTAAATCAGAATGAATTTCGTCTGAAACCACCACAACATTATGTTTTGAACATATCTGGCAGATTTTTTCAAGCTCTGATCTTTCATAAACTCTGCCAATCGGGTTATGCGGATTACTCAGCAACAGCAGTTTTGTTTTTGGATCTGATGCTTTACTTTCTAAATCTTCAAAATTTATACTGTAAATACCGTCACTATATAAAAGATCATTCTGTAAAACGGTACATCCGCAATTTTCAAGTGTTGAGAAGAAATGATTGTAAACCGGGGTTTGTAGAATTACATTTTCACTCGGTTTTACAAAGGTTCTGATTATGGCAGAAAGCGATGGTAAAACGCCAGTAGTTGCCAAAAGCCATTCTTTTTGAATAGTAAAATTATGCTGTTTGATCCACCACGAAATTACAGATTCATAGAATGCATCGGGTATCAGACTATAACCGTAAATACCTATTGATATTGTTTTTTGAAGCGATTCGGTAATTACAGGTGCGGTTTTAAAATCCATATCTGCAACCCACATTGGCAAAACATCAGGTGCGCATAAATCCCATTTTACCGAATTTGTCCCGCGGCGGTCAATTACTTCATCAAAATTATACTGCATAAATTCTGTTTTTCAATCCTAAACACAAATATAAACAAGTTAAACATTGGTTTACGGTAAGAAATCAGAATATGAAATTATAGAGATTAGCTTTTATTTTGCTTTTGTTTTTCACGTTCGTTAAAATCAGCCACCTCAACAATACGCGGAATACTACTTTTTGGTGCCATGTATTTAAAGCGTTTCAGCTTTTTGCGAGCACGAATTACGCGGAAGGTTCTGTTGTCTTTGTAAAGATTCCAGTTCATTAGCAATACCGAAACCAATATAACCGTTAAGCCAAGAATTTGCAAAGCGGTTACTTTATGTTGTGTAAAAAAGTGAGCTAAAAATAAGGCAACTACCGGATTTACGTAAGCATATGTACTTACTTCTGTTGCCGGACGAACCTGTAACAACCAAATATAACAGCTGAATGCCAAGATAGATCCCATTGTGATTAAATATGTAATAGATCCCCAACCTTCTAAAGGTACATTCGCGAAACTAAAAGTAGAATACTCACCCGTAATTAGTGCCGAAACCGTAAAAGCAACACCTGCAGTTACCATTTGCCAAGCCGTTTTAACCATTACGTTTAACGGTTTTATTTTTCGATCTTCTGTAGATGGTTTCTTGTCTTGTGTATATTTTGTGTAAAGTGATCCTACGGTCCAGGCAATTGTTCCAAAAATCATTACAAGCATGGCAATAACATTGTTACCGTCTGATCCGCTTTCTGAATTAACCAATTGTTCTCCAAAAAGCATCACAACTCCGCCAAAACCTAATATCAAACCTAAAACAATAGGAATGCTTCCAAAATTCGCTTTCCATTTGGGTTTATCTAAAAGTACAAACCAAATAGCTGCTGCTGCGCCAAGTATCGATACAATGGCACTCGATATGTATTGTTCTGCCCAAATTACGGCAGCCATATCAACAAAAAGCAAAAGAAAACCAATAAGTACGGCTCTTTCAACATCGCGTTTATTAAAAAGCTTGTATCCTTTTAAATAGCAATAAGTCATTAAAACACTTCCGGCAATTATAAAACGGATCGATCCCAACACAAACGGCGGAAACCAATGCAGTGCCTTTTCTATAAAAAAATAGGTAGATCCCCATACAAAATAAACAACGGCGTATGCAGAAACAATACTGAACTTGGAAACTTTATCTAACGACATATTAACAGAACCCGTAGTGCATTATCCCACGAGATTAATTTTCAGATGATTTAATTTTCTAAAAAACAAAAATTTATTTAGGTATTGAATAGTTGTAAGTGTTGTTATTTTTGCCATAACTCTGGTTTTAAATCC